>Ga0208371_1000019_pt1 | contig 182460 bp, 187 predicted proteins | sample SubbioCR12Aug_1A_FD_184827 | JGI IMG/M metagenome (GOLD analysis project Ga0208371, IMG submission 184827) | Serpentinite rock and fluid subsurface biosphere microbial communities from McLaughlin Reserve, California, USA - CR12Aug_1A (SPAdes) | ecosystem: Environmental > Terrestrial > Deep... | reverse complement strand
TTTATGAACTTCTGTCAGGATTCGAACCCGTCTCGCCTCAGGGCGAGATGACAGGCACGTATTCTAACCAACTGAACTACCGAACCAATATTTTTATGAACTTCTGTCAGGATTCGAACCCGTCTCGCCTCAGGGCGAGATGACAGGCACGTATTCTAACCAACTGAACTACCGAACCAATATTTTTATGAACTTCTGTCAGGATTCGAACCCGTCTCGGTTTTGACGCGAATACAAGATACGTGTATTACCTAATAAAAGCCCTTTTCAACGAACGCCTTGCTGTTGTCAGCAAATCTGCGGCAAAGATAAATCAATTTTCAAAAACTACAACAATAATTTACTTTCCTGATTTTTTTTGTGGAGCGTTCATATCCAGCACAAAAGCTCCTTGTTGCAACACATCGTGAAAGGTTATCCCTGCTTTTACAGCTGATTCCTGCCACTTTTTCCGATGCCAGGGTGGAATATTACCGTCAAGAACCAATGTTTTGAGTTGAAAGCGTTGTTGTAGTTTTCCTAAGTTTTCAGGTACATTTCCTGACACAATAACCACCTCAGGTGTAACTCCTGAGTGCTCTGCTAAAAAACCGTCATTCAAAAAACTTTCTTTCTGACACAAAGCAACAAGTTTACCACAAAACCACATCAAATCACCCTGTTTACGTAAAAAAGCATGACTCGCCAGGGAATCTGAGCCACTAAGCAGGGTATTTGGATTTACCAGGCCATTGTTTGTCCAGAACGAAGCCACATTATATCCTATAACAGATTCATCAGCCATAACCAATGAATCTGCCAATACCACATGCTCTCGTCCATGAATGAAATCGATTAAACTCTTTCCTTTTAAGCTGAATACAACAAGCTTCAACTGTCGTTCGTGTTGAACAGATCTCAAGGCAACTGATGAGAACAACAACACAAAAACAACAGTCAATGGCAGCAGTGTTTTTTTCTGCCCTGGCTGAAACATGAAAAGCAGTATTAGCACAATTGAATAAATCAGCATTACCTCGGTCAGACCCAATGTTAAGTGCTGTAAAGTTGATCCGGGGAGACGCTCTACCCATAATACTGTTGAATTCAATATGTAAAGCATGCCTGAAGTCAGCACTCCGGCCAACTTGGCAAGAAAAGGAATAAACGACAAACCAAGCACTGCCATACCAAAAACAATGACCAGGAATGACAAAGGCACAAGGACCAGATTGCTTAACCAGAAATAGACCGGAAACTGATTAAAATAAAAAACCGCTAATGGGGCTGTGCCGATTTGTGCAGCAAACGATACTGCGGTAATTTCCCAGAAATAGCGCAGGATTTTTTGCTTGATATACCACAGGTCAGCAATAGGTTTATAGAACAAAACGATACCCAGGACAGCGCTGTAAGAAAGTTGAAATCCAAGATGAAACAGGTTCATTGGCTGAATGAGCAACAACACAAAAGCAGAAGCAGCCAGGGAGTTAATTACATTCCCTTTACGCCGGATCAACCTTCCAATGAGCACAAATGATATCATTAATGCTGCGCGCATAACTGAAGGTGCAAGACCGGTTATCAGCGCGTAACCCCAAACTGCGGACAGCAACAACAAGGTTTTTGCTGTTTTTCCAATAATGCCTCGCTTAAGAAATCCAAGCAGAAAATCGAAAATCAGGAAAACAATCCCTACGTGCAGCCCTGAAACACACAAAATATGCATCGCACCGGCAGCGACATAACCTTTTCGCAGGTCTTTTGGCAGGTTATCATCATAACCCAACAATATCGCTGATGCTACGGCATGCTCATCGCCATGAAGGCCATTTTCGTTAAGAACCTGCAAGAGCTTGCTTCGCAACCGATAGGCAAACAAATAAATGAAATTCGTTTTACTGTCACCCGTTTTAATCCAATCATTTTCGCGTACCAGCATTTGATGGTATATTCCTTTACGTTTCAAATAGTTGTGGTAATTGAACTGATCTGGATTTGGCGGAAGCGGAACTGGCTCGGGCAACTTTCCGATCAGAATTATGTCGCCATAATGCAAACCTGAACTCCGCAGTGAGTTTTCGGTATAAGCCAGCACTTTACCTGAGATCTGATAGGCGCCAGCTTCATCACTGCCAGCCATTAACTCAAGCAATAATCTGGTAGTCGCCACTTTTATCTCAGGTGGTTCAATTAACCTTGCAAGTGAATAATTCCCTGTCCGGTAGATGATGTTATCAGTTTTGCTGTCTGCCCTACGCTGATGGGTGTATGATATACCATAAATAAACATGAAAAGGCTGATAACAGAACCAAACATCCAACGCCAGGAATATGTCGTTTTAATTGTTGTCAGGAGGAATAAGAAGGCACACAACACAACAACCAGCAGCCATTGCCAGGTAACAGAAAGCCACTCATTAGCCATTTCTTCGAAGGCAATACCAACACAGAGGGGAATGAGTAACCGCAAAAATGGATATTTCTGCAGGTTGATCAGCATGAAGCCAGAAATTGAATGGTAAATATACGCTGCTATTACAAAAATTCCAAGCAAATAGCCCGAAATCTGGCTATTACAAAAATATGACCGTTATTTTCTTAAAAAAATGGCCAGTTAACTGAGCATCCTGAAGATTTCAGCGGCTGCATTGGCTGAAGCACCAACCCCACCCAACTTCAATGTTAACTCCTGATAATCTGCTTTAAGGCGGGCCAGTTTATTGTCATCAGTCAGTAATGAAGCAAGTTCTTTTTGCAAATTACCAACTGCCAATTCATCCTGAATCAACTCTTTTACAACTTCCCTGTCCATGATCAGGTTGACCAGCGAAATGTATTTCACATGAACAAGGCGCCTGGCAATTTCATAGCTAATCATGTTGCCTTTGTAGCAAACAACCTCAGGTGTGCCCAGCAAGGCTGTTTCAAGGGTTGCAGTCCCTGAAGTCACCATGGCTGCTTTCGCATGGCGCAAAAGGTCATAGGTTTGTCCATAAACAACCGCTGCCTGATGCTTTCCTACGAGGCCTTCATATATTTCGTGGTTGATGGAAGGAGCTCCCGCAACAACAAACTGATAGGATGGAAAATGCGCGATCATCTTCAGCATCTCGCTGAGCATAAGTTTCAATTCCTGTTTACGGCTTCCGGGAAGCATGGCAATAATGGGTTTGTCCGATAGCTTATTTATTTGTCTGAATGCCTGTTCATCAATATTTGTCCGTAAAGCAAGTGCATCCAGCAAAGGGTGGCCCACAAATACCACTTCGAGGCCATTTTGACTGTAAAATTCCTTTTCGAAAGGAAGGATAACCAACATCTTGTCAACCACTTTGCGGATCGTTTTCACCCGGCCTTTCTTCCATGCCCAAACCTGTGGCGATATGTAGTAAACAACCTTAATGCCTTGTGTGTGTGCATATTCGGCTATCCTTAGGTTGAAGCCAGGGTAGTCAATAAGGATGAGCACGTCCGGACGAAAGGCCATCAGGTCTTTTTTGCAAAAGGCCATGTTTTTCACGATGGTATTGAGGTTGAGTATTACTTCAGCAAAACCCATAAAAGCCAAATCGCGGTAATGCTTAACGATCACGGCACCTTGCTCCTGCATCAGGTCGCCTCCCCAGGCCCTGATATTGGCCTGTTGGTCAAGCATTTTAATTTCCCTGATCAGGTTTGATGCGTGCAGGTCACCGGAGGCCTCTCCGGCTATGATGTAATATTTCATGCGATAAAGATAGTCAGAAAGACAAATTCGGCATCGGATTCACAAATACAAATACTATCTGCGGTTAAGCGTGCATATTGCTGCATCATCGGGTTACAACAATTGTTGGATGTCCTGGGGCTTGCTTCTTGAGGAATTAATTGTCCTGCAATTACTTATTAAGTACAAAAACCAACAAAACAGCTAAAAAGGTAAACAACAAGATACCCTGTCCTGTTTTATCAAGCTTCCACTTGACCAGGTACAACCTCATAAACACAAGGTTAGGGATACAGGCAAGCAGGTATATGGTGCGCGGATTTGCAAAATAAGGCTGCGATGATGGAATGACAATACTTATCAGTAATAACAAGCCATAAGTAATCAGGGCAAAAACAGCCCCAAGTAGCAAGCCAAATAACAGGTGATCGCGCTTTAACATATTGTTATCAGTTGTTTTATAAAACCTAGTATTCTTTCTGTAAACACCCCAATATCTGATAGATTTAAATCATTACAGTCCCCATTTCGACACTGACTCCATGGCTTTGTAGGCTGTCAGGTCAAAGTGAACAGGAACGAGCGAAGCGTAATTATGGTCCAGTGCCCATTGGTCAGTATCTTCTGCTAGGTCGCTATTCTCAAATTTTCCCGTTAACCAATGATAATCAACACCGCGCGGATCCTGACGCGAATCAAACTCTTCAACCCAGCGCGCGTTGGCCTGGCGGCATACCTTTATTCCTTTCACCGGCTCAGGGCTGTAGGCCGGGATATTTACATTCAGGCAAACACCTTGTTCCAGTCCATGCTGAAGCACTTTCGACACAACGGCTTCGATCCAGGCATCAACATGACTAAAATCCGCGTTGTGGCTATAGTCGCACAAGCTGAAGCCAATGGCCGGAATCCCGTCAATGCAGGCTTCTATTACAGCTGCCATGGTCCCGGAATAGATCACATTGACAGAGGCATTTGACCCATGATTTATCCCTGAAACCAGCAAATCAGGCTTGCCACCGATGACAACCTGTTCGCCCAGTTTAACACAGTCGACAGGGGTTCCGTTGCAAACGTATTCCTCGTAATCTGCTTCTTTACAAATTGTTTTAACACGCAATGGCGTCTTTATTGTGATGGCATGTCCCATGCCCGACATGGATTGCTCGCCGGCCACCACAATAACTTTTCCAAACTTACGCATCAGGCTGATGAGCTTACGCAGACCAGCTGCATGAAAACCATCGTCGTTGGTAATGAGTATGGTGGGTTTGTTCTCTGTTTTAGTCATTGTGTTGTTCAAGGTTAGTCACTCCGGCCGAGATGATAAATTTCATCACGTCCGTTGCGGAAGCGTCAAGGGGCTTGACATTTTCAACAGGGACGATAAACAAATTACCTGACCAGGCGTAAGAATGTGGCAAATATACGGCAACCTTCGATTCGGGTATGCCTAAAAATGAAAGGTCTTTGTTGGTGATGAACCCAATTTTTTCCAAATCAGCACCTTTGCCCACTTTAACCAATACCGGCTCATTAAAGCGTTTTTTCTGACCAACGAAGGCCGAAACAAGGTCTTTAACCGAGGTATAGATGATTTTTATTAGCGGGGCCTTAACTAAAAGGCTGTCGAGATAAAGCAACAGAGGTTTAAACACCAGGGTAGAACCCAAAACACCAATGCAGGTGATTGTCGTGAGCAATACTACCAGCCCGAGTCCCGGAATATGCCGCCCGAGGAGTTTATCAATCAGGTCGATAAGGAGCCCGTCGATGTAGTTAAAGGTCACAAATATTGCCCAGAAAGTGATGGTTACTGGTGCGATAAACAACAAACCCTGAAAAAAGTAGGTCAGGATGCGTTTAATTAATTTATTGAAAGTGATTTTTTTCATTGCGCTTTGTTTTTTTCAAACATTTTCAATTCCTCATACAGCCGATGTGTAGGTAGTCCCATCACATTGAAAAATGATCCGGTTACTGAGGCGATTCCGACGTAACCAATCCATTCCTGTATGCCATATGCCCCAGCTTTGTCCAAAGGTGCATACTTTTCAACGTACCATGCAATTTCACGCTCACTCAATGACGCAAACATCACGTCTGAGTATTCAAAAAAGCTTTTTATCTGCCATTGAGTCCTTAAACACACTGCTGTGATAACCCGGTGTTGTCGTCCCGAAAGCTTACAGATCATGTCAATGGCTTCAGGTTTACCGGCAGGCTTGTTCAGTATTTCCCCATCAATAACAACAATGGTATCTGCTGTGATCAACAGAAAATTTTCAGGCAGCTCTTTCGCAGAAAAAGCCCGGGCTTTGCGTTCGGCCAGCATCAGTGCGATTTGTTCAGGACTTAAGCCATGGCTCAGTTCGAACGATTCGTCAACGTCCTTGGTCATCACTTCAAATGCGATATCCATTCCTTCTAGCAGTTGCTGCCGTCTGGGCGATTTCGAGGCGAGTATGACCTGATAATCACTGATGTTGAGCATTCTTATTTCGATTGAAGGAATACAATGGATACCAAGCCAGCCAGCATCAACAATTTGATTAATGATGAAACCTGCTTGTAATGTGCGGGTGTTGAAGAAAGAGCCAGGCGTATCAATGCTGCAATGCCCAAGGCATCTGCAATCAGCAGCACACAGGTTGCTGTGTGCATCTGGCGGATGAAAAGCACATATTGCCAAAACCCGATCATGACAACAAGTATGGCCAGCAAGCCAATACCAAAGTTCCGGGAAGCCGTTTCGCCAAAAACCACAGGCAGGGTGCGACAACCGAAACGGGTATCACCCGGCATATCCTGAAGGTCCTTTACAACTTCCCTGGCAAAGGTGCTCAGAAAGGCAAACAGGGCATAGGCAAACACCAGGCCCGACATCAATGGCATGACTCCGGCCACCTCGACGAAGGTTGTCGTTTCCGAGCGCAGGTAGAAAAATTCAAGTAACCACACAATAATGATTCCGGCAGCAGCAATGAACGCCACAACCAGATTCCCTACCAACACCTGGCGCTTATACCGTTCCGAATAAAACCACAAAAGACCAGCGACCATGGCCAGTATGATGGTAAATTGCCAGTTGTGTACCAGGTAACCCAGGTAAGCCCCGATAATCATAGCCAGCCCATTAAATATCCAATACATGTTTTTAGCGGATTTCACCGATACACTTACACCCACTGTTTGCCCTCCTGCTTTATTAAGGCTGTCGATGTCCATATCAAAAACATCATTGATTACATAACCTGCTGCACCGATGAGCAGCATGGCCATGACGAGCATTCCAAAATTGAGTGGTGAAACAACCAGGTCAGCGCCGGCTAGCAGCAATGGCTGTCGGATCAAATAATAGCGCACAAGGAACATGGTCGCTCCCATAATGAGCAAATTCTGCCAGCGGATAAGTTTAAGGTATGCCTTCATGTTGTACTGTGTTTACCAGTGATGTGCGAGGTCGTTCATCCATTTTCCCTGCACCTTGAGCACCTGTTCAATGATGTCGCGCACACAACCTTCACCTCCTCCCAGGTGCGAAATATACACACTGATTGATTTGATTTCCTCGGTGGCATCGGCTGGGCAAACAGGTACGCCTACCTGCAGCATGGCTTTATAATCAGGAATGTCGTCACCCATATAGACGATCTGCCTTGCTTCAATCTGTTTTTCATTCATATAATTGGTCAAAACCTGAAGCTTGTCTGACACACCAAGATAAACATCCTTGATATTCAATGCCTCGAAGCGCGATTTCATGCTGGGCGAATAGCCACCCGAGATGATAGCCACATTGTAGCCAAGCTTCATCAGCAACTGCAGTGCATAGCCATCCTTAACATTGGCGGTGCGCAATGGCTCACCATCGTTGTTTAGCACAATTACGCCATTTGTCATAACGCCATCATAGTCGAAAATAAACGTGTTCACTGCCGTCAGCAGTGCCTTGTAGTTACTCATGGTTCTTTTTTGTGTGAAATTGATGGATTAACTGAGAAAGTTGCCGATACAAATCCTGGTAAGATGGAATCATATTCAGCATATGCAGGTGGGCACTCATCGTCTGTTTGTCGTTTCGTTTTGCCGGACCTGTTTGCGCATCCTTTGGCTTCATATCGGTGGCTTTGGCGGCAGTTTCAATAATCAGGGGCTTCAGCAGTTCGAACGACAAGCCCGCATCGCTGAGCAGCTCTTCGGCTATGCTAAACATATGGTTACTGAAGTTGCAGGCAAACACTGCCGCAAGGTGATACTTACGGCGCATGTTGACATCGGCCGGGATAACCACATCAGAAAGACAGGAAGCGAGTGCTGCCATCACTTCGCGCTGTTCGGCTGAACTGCCTTCAATAAAGAAAGGAATTCGTCTGTAGTCGAGCTGTCGGCTTTCAGAAAATGTCTGCAAGGGATAAATAACGCCTTTCTGGCCGAACTTATCCAGCACCTTCATCTCAGCAAAGGCACTTGTGTGTGCAACAAGCCCTCGCAGATAAGGCAGCTGCTCAACAACCCCGCTGATGGCATCATCGGCAACAGCAATGAGGTAAACATCGGCATCAATTGCATCAATGTGTGTGAAATCAGTGCATACAGCTGCTTCGGTCAACTTCGCCAATTGCTCAGCTTTTGGGCGGTTCCGCCCACACACCGCAACGATGTGCTGTCCGGCATTGTACCAGGCTGTTGCCAGATGATTAGCAACCTGGCCTGTTCCAATAACTGCAATCCGAAAGGTTGAAGGTTGATGCAATTGATTATTTTTGCACGAAAATACTACATTTAGGGAAGATCGGTCCAGTGGAGTTTTTGGTTTATCAAACAATTTCGACAATGAGTTGTTTCTATGGTAGATAAATGATCAAGCTGTTTTATGTCCTCATACTCCATTAAAGACCTCGAAAGGCTCACCGGCATTAAGGCCCATACCCTCCGGATATGGGAAAAGCGCTATAATATTGTTGATCCCTGTCGGTCAGACTCTAACATCCGTTCTTATTGCGACGAAGACTTAAAAAAACTGTTGAATATTTCAATTCTCAACAGGCACGGCATGAAAATTTCGCTGATCGCTGACCTGAGCCTGAAACAGCTCAATCAGAAGATCATGGATGTTGTACGGCCCGAGTCGGACTATCAAAGTCAGATCGAAAGCCTTGTTGTGGCCATGATTGAACTGAATGAGGAACGATTTGATAAAATCCTGAACAACCTCATCATTAAAATTGGCTTCGAAGACACCCTGTATTATGCCATTTACCCTTTCTTCGAAAAAATAGGCATTCTTTGGCAAACAGGAGCCATCAACCCGGCCCAGGAACATTTCATTTCGAACCTGATCCGCATGAAACTGTGTGTGGCTGTTGACAGCCTGCCGGCAGTGACCGATCCAAATGCCAAAAAGATCATGCTGTTTTTGCCTGAATGGGAATTACATGAAATTGGCCTACTCACCTATTATTATATTGGTAAAAAACATGGCTTCAAGGTGTACTACCTCGGACAAAATGTACCGATAAGCGATTTATTCTCTGTTGCCGAAACTGTTAAGCCCGATATGTTTGCGACTTATTTCATCTCTGCAATAGCGCAACCCGAGATGAAGGCCTATATTGATCAGCTTGCAGCGCATTTCAGCGCGCAGCAGATTTATGTCTCCGGCATGCAGGCAGCAACACTGAAATGCAGCTTACCGGCGAATGTTACGCTGACTGCCTCAGCAAAGGTTTTCAAGCAGTCAATACTGAATTTTTAAACTCCTGTTTTTCAACTTCTTATTATTTTCAGTACTATTACCTCCGTTGAAGAAAATTCCGTTAACAATAAATTAACGTGCTTGCATTGATTTGAATATGAATTAATTAAAAACTTTATTTTTAATTAATCTAAATAAAGTCTTGACAAAGTTTGCGAATTGTTTAACTTTGTCGAAAATTACTTAAACAACCTAGATTCAAATCATGACAGCCATAGAATTCAATTACCAGCTCACCAGCCTGCAGAAATACATGGAGGTTTTTGCAAGGCAGCTCACAGGCAACGAAGACGATGCCAAGGACCTTACACAAGAAACCTATGTGAAAGCACTGATTTACCGTGATAAATTTGTGAACAACAGCAACCTGAAAGCCTGGGTTTACACCATCATGAAGAACATCTTCATCAACAACTACCGCCGCAACAAAAAGGCAAAAACGATCATTGATCAGACTGACAACCTGTATTTCCTGAACAGCTATGTTGAAGAAAGGCATTTTAGCCCGGAGTCGATGATGGCGGCAAAAGAGCTACAGGCTGGCATCGACGCACTTGACAAAGATTTTCGCCGTGCATTTGATATGTACAACGATGGTTACAAGTACAAAGAAATTGCTGACGACTTAGGACTTACCATCGGAACCGTGAAAAGCCGTATTTTCTATAGCCGCAAAAAGCTGATGGAAAGCCTGAAAGAATATGATCCGGCTTAAAAAAATTTCACGAATTTGCTTTTGTTTAACATTTGTTAACATTAATTAAACGTAGCAAGTTCAAACACATGATGGCCGGCAAATGCAATGAAATTCAAGCGCCAGCCGGATTTCGGCCCTGTGTGCAGTGAATTGAATCTGTGCAAAAACAAAAGCCGTCTCGTTCACAACGGGGCGGCTTTTGTTTTTAGATCCGTTCAGGCAAATTCCCCTATTTCTTCCTTTAGCCGGGCGATGGCTTCGTCGATCATTTTTACCCGTGTTGTGATAATCAGCTGGGCCAATGCCGCGGCATTTGCGTTATTGTCGAGTCCTGAACCGGCCAGGTTCACAGCCTGCACCACTTCTTCACGGGCAGCCTTCACCAGTTGCCAGGCCACAGGTGAAATATACAACTGCTGCGACAGGTTATGTTCAAACTCTTCGCGTACCGTTCGAATGAGCAAAGCCTGAAACTGCCGGGCACTCAGCGAAACATCCATGAGCCTGGTCACCAAACCCGAAGGCTGTATGCGCTCGAGAAACAACACCAGTCTTTCGTAGGCCTGCAATTTCACCGGCAAAATCATCTTCTGGGCATTGAGTTTCTTTTCATGGGCAAACTTATACTGCTCATGTTTAATCTGTTCGAGAAAAAGTGCAAGGTGATCACGGTTCGATTTCAGGAGCGACCTGATCATGAAAAACGCCAGCAGCAGGACAAGCAGTGCCGGTATTGTGAGTTTGATGAATTCGCTGATTACTTCCATTGGTGCTATTTCTTTTCTGCAAAGATACTGGTTATGGCATTATCGTGAAAGCCCGCCCTCACTTACACGAAATGCACTGATACCAACGGCTCAAGCTTATAATCATTCTAAAATGTCCTGTCCTGTTTATTCATTCACAACATTATCCTTACATTTGCTAGCTAAAAAAATAAACCGTCGTGAACGAAGACCAAATTTTATCTGCCCGCGTCAGGGCGATGAGCGAATCGGCCACCCTGGAAATGACACGCAAGAGTCGTGAGTTGAAAGAAAAGGGTATTGATGTGATCACATTGAGCATTGGTGAACCTGACTTTAATACACCCGAAGCAGTGAAAAATGCTGCCCGCAAGGCCATCGACAATAACCTTACGCATTATCCGCCCGTCCCGGGAATTCCCGAGTTACGGAAAGCAATTTCCGAGAAATTGCTGCGCGACAACCAGCTCAGTTACAAAGCTTCGCAAATCATCGTTTCCAATGGGGCCAAGCAGTCGATTGCCAACGCATTTTTCTGCCTGCTGAACGATGGTGACGAAGTGGTTATTCCTGCTCCTTTCTGGGTTTCCTATCCTGAAATGGTTAAAATGGCCGGTGGTGTGCCACGCTTCATCTCAACCACGGTTGACCAGGACTTTAAAATCAGTGCCGCTCAGCTGGAGGATGCCATTACAAGCAAAACCAAGGCATTCATATTCAGTTCGCCCTGTAATCCCAGTGGTTCGGTTTACAACAAAGCTGAATTGCAAGCACTTGCCAGTGTGTTTGCCAGGCATCCGCATGTTTACATCATCTCCGACGAGATTTACGAGTTTATCCGCTTCGACGGCAAGCACGAAAGCATCGCTCAGTTTCCCGAGGTCTTTGAGCGGGTAATACTTATCAACGGGCTTTCGAAAGGCTTTGCGATGACAGGTTGGCGCGTGGGCTATATGGCTGCACCACAGTTTATTGCCGACGCATGCAACACCTTTCAGGGACAATATACTTCAGGAAGCTGCACCATTTCACAGGCTGCAGCCCTGGAAGCCATCAAGACGGATCCCGGAAACTGTCACGAACTGAATGACATGATCAATCAGTTCAGAAAAAGGCGCGACCTGTTGTTTACTGCACTCAGCCAAATCGAAGGGTTCATCCCAAACAAACCCGACGGTGCATTTTATATGTTCCCCGATGTGAGCTTCTTCTATGGCAAAAGCGATGGCGTATGCAACGTAAAAAACAGCTACGATCTGTGCCTCTATCTGCTCGACAAAGCCCATGTGGCCCTGGTTAGCGGTGATGCCTTTGGCAGCGACAACTGCATACGATTCTCTTATGCAACAAGCGAAGACCAGATTTTAAAAGCCGCTGAACGGATTAAGCTGGCCCTCGCACAGTTACATTAGTTTTCATTTTCAGGAATATCCTGAAACCTCTATTGGCCGACACTTCCCGAAAAGCGATAGCGTGGAAGCCGGTGTTCATAAATTTCTTTCATTGCGCCTTTATTGTTATTTTTGTACCAACAAAAAACACTCCAGCATGCTGACAGCAGAAAGCGCCCTGAAAACATTTGAAGATTTCAGCAAATTAAGGGTTTTGATTATCGGCGACGTCATGGTCGATGCCTACCTGTTTGGCAAAGTCGATCGCATTTCGCCCGAAGCACCGGTGCCTGTTGTTGCTGTTCAGGACAGGGTCAATCGCCTTGGAGGCGCGGCCAATGTGGCGCTCAACATCAAATCGCTTGGCGCTGAGGCCATCCTGTGTGCTGCTATCGGCCCTGATCAGAAAGGGAAAGAGTTTTTCGAAATCCTCGATCAGCATCAGCTTCCAAAACATGGGATACTGCAATGCAGCGACAGGCCTACGACCACAAAGTACCGCGTCATCGGCAATAAGACTCAGATGCTGCGTGTTGATGAAGAAGTGACCAACGACCTGAGCACAAAAGACCAGAAGCGGCTTTGGAAACTGATTGAAGGCATCCTTCATGGAGAAAAAATTGATGTGATTATTTTTCAGGATTACAACAAAGGTGTCATTACCAAGTGGTTAATCACTAACACTATCAGGTTGGCCCGTGAAATAAACATCCCCCTGGTGGTTGATCCAAAGAAGAAAAACTTCCTGGCCTATAAACATTGCACCTTGTTCAAACCTAACCTGAAAGAACTCAAAGAAGGGCTCGACATCCAGTTTGATGCCGGATCCGAAGTGCAAACAGCACATGCCATGGCGGTGCTTCAGGAAAAGCTGCATGCCGACATGATCCTGCTGACGCTTTCGGAACGTGGTGTATTTATGCGCACCAATGTGGCCAACAGCAATCAACTTCATCATGTTCCTGCATTTTTGCGCAATATCGCTGATGTTTCAGGTGCGGGCGACACAGTCATCAGTGTGGCATCGCTGTGCCTGGCACTCGGACAGCAACCCAAATATATAGCTGCAATTTCGAATCTTGCCGGCGGTCTGGTGTGCGAAGAAGTGGGTGTTGTGCCGGTTGATAAAAACAAATTGCTTCAGGAAGTGTTAAAGCTATTGGTAAACACACACGCTTAAGCTATCGCATGACTAACAAACAGGGTAAAAAAGAAAATGTCAGGACAATGTTTAACAACATTGCCGGCAAATACGATTTCCTGAATCACTTTCTTTCGGCAGGCATTGATTACCTGTGGCGGAGGCGGGTGGCCCGGATCATCAGGCGCGAAAACCCAAAAACGATTCTTGATGTGGCCACAGGTACCGGCGACCTGGCCATTGAACTCGCAAAAAAAAGCAAAGCCCGCATCACTGGCATCGACATCGCCCAGGGCATGCTCGACATCGGTCAACAAAAACTCAAAGCCAAAGGCCTGGAAAACCAGATCAGTCTCCGGCTTGCCGACTCAGAAAAGCTGCCTTTTTCCGACAACAGTTTCGATGTGGCCATGGTGGCTTTCGGTGTGCGGAATTTCGAAGACCTCGACAGGGGACTTTCAGAGATGCACCGTGTCATCAGGCTTGGCGGCATGATCGTGGTGCTGGAGTTTTCGAAACCTACTGCTTTCCCGGTAAAACAGCTCTACAGTTTCTATTTTCGGTTTATTCTGCCCAGGCTGGGGAGAATAATCTCGCAGGACGACAGTGCTTACACCTACCTCCCTGAGTCGGTCGGGCAGTTTCCCGATGGGAAGTTGTTCCTCGACAGGCTTGAAAAAGCCGGATTTATCCAGGCAAGACAGGATCGGCGCAGCTTTGGCGTAGCTACCATTTACGTTGCACACAAAAGGTAGTCGGTTCTTAACCTGACTTTTTATCAATTTTTTCATGCTTCGGCAGCAAAAAAAAACCCGGTCAGGAAAACATCCCAACCAGGCTGAATCGTACATTTTGACAATTAATGTTGATGCGGTGGTTCCACTTTCTTCACTTCCTGCACCTCCTTGCGGTCGTAATGGCAGCAATCTGGTAATGCATCATAGGTCTTTGCATCAGCCTCAAAACCTTCGGTGTCGTGGCCGGCTTTGGCAATGGCCTGCTGAATCTTGTCAAGGTCAGTTTTGGTCTCATCAAATGTAACCTCCATCATTTTTGTGCCCTTGTTCCAGTCGGCTGAGGCGACGCCATCAATGGCTTTTGCTGCCTTTTCGATGCGCTTTTCACACATGCCGCAATTGCCATACACCTTGAATTTTTCGGTTTTGTTGCCTGCAAAAACACCCATTGTTCCCAGGACGAAAATGCTCAGCAAACAGATCATTTTTAGTTTCATGATTTTTATATTTTATCGTTAACAAAATTAAACATTATTTTACAACATTCATACATTCAGTGGTTTATTATCTCTGGCCGTGAAACACAATGGTCTCATCGGGGTTACTGACCACATGTTCGAAGCGGTAATCAAAGGTATTGTGTACCATATCAATGCTTCCAAAGTGCCGGTCTGTGGTCTGGTGTTCATCCATCATATGGCGCATCCATTCGTTGCTGGTTCCACGATAGTGATTGCTGTGGTGCATACCGTACTGATGCCAATATGTATGGTTAAAGTCATTGCCAATATTGCACAGCATTATGCTGTCATTATCGAAATACACCTGCATTACAAAGGTTGTATCCAGCACCCTGCCATAGCAATGGATGCTTATTAGTCCGCCTCCCTCAGAACCGATCTCACCATAAGCAGTATACTGTGTTGATTGACCTTCAAGTGTATAGCTACCCTTATATTTTCCGATAATCTGGTCAATATATTGAGAAGCCATTGGGAAAGGATCCTGGTTTTTCCGACATGATGCCGGGGCGATCAGTACTGTCGAAAAAACGAGCAAAATTTTTAGTGTTTTCATTGTATGAAATTAACAATTTATCGCGTCAAGGTTATTTTTGTCGGCGATCATACTGGCAGCATTCGGGCAAACCAGCATAAGTACTATCCTTAGCTGTGTAATGTTCCGTATCGTGGCCGACAGCAGCAATGGCCCTTTCAACAGCGTCAGTACTTGTTTTCTCAGGCATATAGTTGAGGTGCAGCATTTTGCTATTCTCATCCCAGTTTGCCGTCATCACACCAACGAGTTTCCTGACAGCGCCTTCAATTCTGTCTTTGCATTGTTCACAGTTTCCATATACCCTGATCATGGCATGTACCGCTGTATCTTTCACCGGCTGCTGTGCATGTTGCAATTCCTGTGATTCTCCCATGTCCATTCCTGCCATACTGCCAGACATCACCTCTTTTCCTTCAGGGTTCATCATACTTGTTTTACCAGCCAGTTGTGCAGCGGCATCAACACTGAAGGTCCCATGTTGAACGATTTCATCACCTTCGTTCAGGCCGTTCAGCACGACAAATGCGTCACCCATTGATGCACCCAGCACGATTTCACGCATTTTAAAGGTTGGTTTTACCGTATTGGGAAGGCGAACATACACCACTGAGCGCGTACCTGTCCATAATACAGCCGAGCGCGGAATCAGCAGTTTATCGCTACTTTTTGTGGTGGATTGAACAATGCCATCGGCAAACATCCCTGGCTTAAGTATTAATCCCTGATTTTCCACCTCTACCCTTACTGCGGCTGTGCGGTTTATTGGGTCGATAACCGGGTCAATGAAACTTACATTCCCTGTAAACTCAGTGCCCGGCACGGCCTGGATAGAAAACCTGAGAAGCTGCCCGGTGCTGATCCATGGAAGGTCAGTTTCATAGGCATCGAAAACTGCCCATATACGCGATAACTCCGCCACTTCGAACAACACACTGCCTTTGTTGATATAATCGCCAACATTCACTTTGAGTGATACGACAACCCCTGAAGTGTTGGCGTAAATGTCGAACAATTGAATAACTTTGGCTGTCTGTTCAATTGTTCGTATTTGCTCTTCACTGACTTTCATGTTCCTGAGTTTTTCACGTGCAGCTTCAACAATCATGGGATATTCCGATGCCATAGCGCCCGCTTCAATGAGCTCTTTTTGTGCATTAATGAGTTCGGGCGAATAGACCTTGGCAATGAGCTGACCCTTTTTAACCGACTCGCCGGTTATGTTGATCAATAGTTGTTCAATCCTGCCCGATACATGAGCAGTCTGTGTTTGGAGCAGGTTTTCACTCACCTGAATTTTACCATACAACCGAAGTTCTTTTGTGGCATTCGCCTTTTTTACCACCACGGTCTTAACCTCGGCAAGTTTGATGGCTGACTCGCTTAGCTGTATGGCCTGTTCGTCGATCTCAGTATCTGATTTTTGCAATGGAATCAGCTCCATGCCACAAATGGGGCATTGACCGGGTTTATCCATTTTAATCTGGGGATGCATGGCACAGGTCCATATTTCGACAGCCGATTCGCCCTCATGTTGATGAACCTCTGCGACTGACTCCGGGGCAGTGATCTCTTTTCGGGCAGTTTGGTTTGAATTACCAATCCAATAGCCTGCGAGTATCCCTCCGGCTATCAGAACAACAAGCACGAGGCTTTTACATAAATTCGTTATCTTCTTCATTTTCTTGTGTTTTATAATTTTTTCTTTCATTTACCAACTGACCATTCCCATCAGTTTCTCGCCCAGAGCAACTGATGTATTGTAGTCGGAAATGGCTTCGACGTGCTTAAACCCATACTCAAGTACCTTTAACTGCATCCTGAGAACCTCCTCATAGCCATTACCATTTGTGGTGAAACCTGATAACAAAAGTTCAGTTGTTTTGCGGGCAAGGGCTTCCTGTTCTTTGTATAATGCAATTCTACGTTCAGCATCATTCAGGTTTTCAATCATTTGCCTGTACGACAAGAGCAATTGATTCCTGGTATCATCTAACTGATATGAACTGCTGAGCTGCATCAGCCGGGCCTCCTTGACCATCGCCTGATTTTTATTGCGGTAAACAGGTATGCTCACAGATAGCATTGGCATAAACATATCATTGCCATTCATCATAGACAAATTTCCTTCCCGTTTCTGAATGAGCATATAATTAAGCCCAACACCCAGCATAGGAAGACCCATTTTTCTGGCCTTTTGCTCCATCATGGCATATGATTGCCGCTCGTTTTCGAGCATTGATAGCATGGGACTATTCGCCATGATACTGTCTGACACAGCATTCACCTCAAAAGGCACTTTCATCAGTGAATCGGTTATTACAACCGGAAGATCTGATGACCTGTTCAACAATAGGTTGAAAGCTGCTTCTGATGTTTTGCGTTCGTCGATGAGCAGTGCCAGCCGGTCTTGTTGCTCAAGCAGTTCCATCTTCACCCGCAACACATTTTGAAGTCCCGGGGATGGAGTGCTCATCACCAACGACATTCCGCTGCCAGCGCTACTCCCGCTCAAGGTGGACCCTGTGCCTGGCCCGGTTCCGTTCATGCCCGGCATTCCCGCGTTTGTTTTGCCAGCTGATGGCATACCGCTGTTCATTGGGGCATTATTTAGGTCCTTGCCTGGCATATTTCCATTGTTTTCAGATGGTGCCTGAAATTTCGTCAGTGTTAGTTTTTCAAGAGAGATTAACCACCTGATATTTTCCTCAACCAGCTTGATTTCAAGGTCAGTCTTCATTAAGTTATACCAGTTCGATTTCACCTGAAAATCAAGGTCAGCCTTCATGGCATAAAACACATTGTATCTGGCCTTTGCCATCAGGCTGGCTTCGTCTTTTGCAGCACTCAGGCTACCAAACCAGGGCAACATCTGCATCAGTCCAATATTGGCCAGCTGATTGCCGCCAAGCAACTCCATTGGTTGCAGGAAAAATCCCAAAGAGGCTTGTGGGTCGGGCAGGCCACCAACCTGAGGAACCTTCTCGAGCGCAGCCAGGTATTGGTTGTAGGCTGACATCAGGGCAGGGTTTTGTTGTGAAGCCACTTTCAGGCTGGAATCCAACTGAAGGCTAACTGGCTGAGCGATGCCTGTGCGACTGGCAATTATCAGACAGATAATCAGCAATATCTTTTGAGTTGTTTTCATGGGCTTATACAATAACTATAGGGTTATTTTTTTGTTCCTTCTTTACTGCTCCTTCGCGCCAGAAACATTGTAGTATTGGCACAACAAACATTGTCATGATTTGAATGATCATGCCACCAAAGGTGGGGATGGCCATTGGGACCATGATATCAGAGCCTTTTCCAGTAGATGAGAGGACAGGCAGCAAGGCGATGATGGCAACAGCAGCTGTCATCATGGCGGGGCGAACACGTTTGTGTCCGGCTGTAATGACGGCTTCCCTTACCTCATGCACTGTTGATGGTTTCTGTTCCTCAAAAACCTGGTGGATGTATGTCCCCATGATCACACCATCGTCGGTGGCAATACCAAACAAGGCAATAAAGCCCACCCAGACTGCTACACTCAGGTTAATGGTATGAATTTGAAACAGGTGGCGCATACCGACACCTGCAACCGAGAAATTCAAAAACCAGGGCTGGCTGTATAGCCACAGCATGATAAATCCACCCGCGAAAGCAACAAACACACCTGAAAAATGAATTGAAGAAGCGGTAATGGTTTTAAACTGAAAATACAACAACAGAAAAACGAGGATAAGGCTGATGGGGATCACAATGGCCAGGCGTTTTGTAGCCCTGATCTGTTGTTCATAATTGCCAGCAAATATGTAACTTACGCCTGCAGGCAGTATGAGTTCACGGGCATCTGTTTTTGCCTGCAGGTATTTTTGTGCTTCTTCCACCACATCAACTTCCGCTTTTCCAGGCACCTTATCGAAAATGACATAACCATTCAGGAAGGTGTTTTCGCTTCGGATCATTTGAGGGCCGCGGGTATAACTAATTGTAGCCAGTTCGCCAAGAGGCACCTGGGTGCCGGTCATCGTTGGCACCAGGATATGATTCAGCTCTTCGGGCGAGCTCCGCAGTTCACGGGCGTATCGCACCCGGATAGGAAATCGTTCACGCCCTTCCACGGTACTTGTCAGGCTCATCCCTCCGACGGCAACCTGCAGGATGTCCTGAACCTCTTCAATGGTCATTCCGTAACGGGCCAAAGCTTCCCTATTCAACTTTATCTCAATATATGGTGCGCCAACAGCCCTGTCATAAAACACCGATGAGGATTGGATGGATGGTATTTCTTTTAACACTGATTCCAGCTCGATCCCAGCCTTTTCGATGGTTTCAAGGTCGGGACCAAACACCTTAAGGCCCATGGGCGCCCTCATGCCGGTAGAAAGCATCACCAGGCGTGTTTGAATAGGCTGTAGCTTGGGTGCCGAAGTCAAGCCGGGAATGTTGGTCACTTTCACAATTTCATTCCAGATGTCATCAGGTGATTTGATATGTGGTCTCCACTGCCTGAAATATTCACCATCTTCGTCTACGATCAACGCTTCCTTTTGGATTTTGCGCAACGCATCGGTGCCCTGAGCGTAGGTCGTGCCATCATTCAGCATAAAGCGGCCCTCCTCATCCACCCTGAATGTCATTCGGTGGCCGTTTTCATCGAGCATATATTCAGAACTGTAATTGATTGTGTTTTCGAACATCTGCACCGGTGCCGGGTCGAGAGCCGAATTGATACGGCCCCATTTGCCAACGGCCAGTTCAACCTCGGGTATTGTCGACAAGCGCTTGTCAAGCAACTCGACATATTCCTGGTTTTTTTCAATGCCACTGTGCGGCATACTTGTGGGCATCAGCAGGAATGAACCCTCATCGAGGGCCGGCATGAACTCCTTGCCCGTACCTGGGAAAATCCGGTCAAAAGACTTCCAACTTTCAGTTAATTGCACTGATTCAGGCACGAAGGCGAAAATTCGGTGCGCCCCCTGCCAGGCAAGCAAACCAAAAAAGATGGTGAACAGTGGCAGGGCCATGAATTTCCATTTGTTCTCAAGTGCCCACCTTAAAATGGGTACATAAAAATGAACGATCAACAGCAAGACTATCAGTACAAAACCAATGAGCAAGGCTACAAAGACATAGTTCATGAAATTGCTGTTTGAAGCCCCCAGCGGAAGCCACTCGATGGTCAGGTACCAGACGGCTATCAGGATAGTGATGCCAATATTGATGTAATTGGGCATTTCGTGACGCCATGCTGACCAGCGGTAAGCCAGTAAATTATTGAGTCCGATTAACACAAGTGCCAGGGCCGGGACCTGTCGCCAGGCAATTGCAAATATCAGGCCGGCAGCAATCAGGATGACGTTAAATATGCGGTGAACCCGCTTTTTATCGAAGCTCACCGAGAAGAAAATATTGGCCAGTGTAGGCAGAACAATAATTCCCAGGACAAAGGAAGCCAGCAGGGCGAAGGTCTTGGTATAGGCCAAGGGTCTGAATAGTTTACCTTCAGCAGCCTGCATGGCAAATACAGGTAGAAAACTCACAATGGTCGTGCTCAGTGCTGTTGTTATCGCTGATGACACTTCCACGGTCGCGGTGTAAATAACCTGGATCAGGCTCTTCCCTTTGGCATCATGGTTCTCAGGCAATTCGAGATGTCTGATGATATTTTCAACAAAAACGATTCCAACATCAACCATAACCCCAATGGCAATGGCGATCCCCGACAGGGCAACGATATTTGCCTCAACTCCGATTAGTTTCATTAGTATAAATGTCATCAGCACTGCAATGGGCAATAAGCTTGATATCAGCAGCGATGCCCTAAGGTTGAGCACCAAAATTATGATTACGATGATCGAAATCAGGATTTCATGTGTTAAGGCAGACTCCAATGTACCAATAGTTTCCTTTATCAGGCTGGTGCGGTCGTAAAAAGGCACAATGGTGACCTTTGAAACTGTGCCATCGGCAAGCACACGTGAGGGAAGTCCGGGGGCAAGTTCTTCAATCTTTTTCTTTACGTTCCGGATAACATCCATAGGATTTGAGCCATAACGAGCCACTACGGCAGCGCCAACAGCCTCAACACCATCTTTATCGAGCCCTCCCCTGCGGGTGGCCGGGCCAAAATTTACCCTGGCAACATCTGAAACCCTGACAGGCACATTGTTTCGTACTTTGACCACGGCTTGTTCAATATCAGCCAGCTGTTTTACGTAGCCCAGGCCTCGGATCACATATTCGACCTGATTAAGTTCAATGGTTTCAGCTCCTATATCAAGGTTGCTTTGTTTCACCGCGCGCATGATATCCATCACCGTAACCCCATATGCTTTCATGGCATTGGGGTCGATATCAACCTGATATTCTTTCACAAAGCCACCAATTGTTGCCACCTCTGAAACACCGCGTGCTGCGGCAAGGCCATATTTTACATAATAATCCTGGATAGTACGGAGTTCCTGAGGATCCCAGCCCCCGGCAGGTTGCCCGGTTTTAGGGTTTCTTCCTTCCAGGGTGTACCAGTATATTTGTCCGAGTGCAGTGGCATCGGGTCCCAGAGAAGGCTGCACACCAACAGGCAAGGTGCCAGAAGGTAAGGAACTTAACTTTTCGAGTATGCGAGAACGACTCCAGTAAAAGTCGACCTTGTCCTCGAAAATGACATAAATAAACGACATCCCAAACATTGAAGTACTGCGGATGGTTTTCACACCGGGCACTCCTAGTAACGAAGCTGTCAGGGGATATGTGATCTGATCTTCAATGTCTTTAGGTGACCGTCCCATCCATTCAGTGGCCACAATCTGCTGGTTGTCCCCAATGTCGGGAATGGCATCGACAGGGACCGGATCGCGTGGCAAAAGTCCGGTATGCCAGTTGAACGGAGCGTAAACAGTCCCCATTGCGATGAAAACGACCAACAGCAATAAAGTGATGACCCTGTTTTCAAGAAAAAACCTGATAATTTTATGCATGAACGTGTTGAATTTTGTTCGACAATATAAGACTTAATCAGGAGATTGTCAATAATTTTTATTCAATCACCGAAATCATAAACGTCAACAAAAATCTAACACAGATAGGCTTGTAATAAAGCCAGGGTGGTATGCAATTCTGGCGGAGGAGGTGACTTTGGAATAATCACCAACAAGTTTGTCAAGGCAATCGATTCAATTGTTACACTGACAGACACCGCATCAAATAAAAGATCCAATCCAAGCACCTGTTGCCCTTCTGGCGATGCCGGTGCAACAAAATCTTCCTCAAGGTGGATAAAGGTGGCCTCGTTGTGGCAGCAGTTACCGGCTTCACAGCATGCTTTTGGCACGGAGTCGACCGCCATACTGACCAGTTCGCTGCTACAGTAGTGCCTGGTAAGTGTAAAACCAGTACTGAGCACAAACATGAAAAGGCTAAGAAGTATGTAAACAACCTTTTTCATTTCTATTCCCAATGGATTACAAATATACCCCTTGATGCTTCGGCTTGGTGTTAACCATTTGTTAATTAAGAAATATTAAGACTCCTTTCCCTGACAATTGGTCCTTTTTTACAGTATGTTTCGTTGAAGAAACTGACTGAAATACACCAAGTTCTATTTACTAATTAGATCAGATTATCAGGTATCGGGCAACAGCATTATGCGCAATGCCGAACATTAAGGTCATGCCTTGGGGTATAAATTGGAAAAACACTAAATTTGCCGCTGTGATCAACAAACATGACACGGAGTTTATTGCCCTTAAGAAATAAAAACAGCGGATGGCCGTTGTTGTATAACAATCGCGTAAAACCTAAACCCTTGAAACAAATCACCAGAGCGCTGCTCATACTATTGTCCGCATTTTTCGTTTCGGAGGCAGCCATAGCCCAACGACAAAAAGTAGTGAATTTGCAGAAGTATGACCTCGAAGCCTATCATTTTGGCTTTATCCTTGCTGCCAATCAAATGCTTTTCAGCGTTAAACCCATCAACAACCATCAACTGAAGGTGTGGCCTGCCACTGCCGGACCTGATTTTGCCAGCGACTCACTGAGTCTGTACAATGTCACTTCGACCCCAACACCGGGATTCACCATCGGTATTGTGGGCAACCTGCGGCTGAACAACAATGCCGACCTGCGTTTCATCCCGTCGCTGGCTTTTGGCGAAAGGTACCTCGATTACACCATTCTGACCTATCGCGGCGGGCAGGAAGAGCTGATCAACATCCGCAAAAGTGTGGCATCCACTTACGTCGATTTCCCACTCGAAGTGAAATACCGCTCAAAACGCCTGAACAATTTTGCCGCATATGTGCTGGGCGGTGTTAAATACAGCATCGACCTCGCTTCGAACAAGAAGAACAATAAAGACAACAACAACGTTGCCATCAAACTCAATAAGAACGACTTTTCTGCCGAACTGGGCACTGGCGTTGATTTCTACACCAATTATTTCAAATTTGGCATCGAAGCAAAGATGAGTTACGGATTGACCAATATCCTGGTGAGTGACGGCACCGTGTACAGCGACGGCATTGCCCGTTTGGGCAGCAAGGTATTCCAGCTTTCGTTCACCTTCGAATAATACGATCCACCATGGAAAATGATTCATCACGCGACAAGCTTTTCAGGGCGCTGATTTCAAAGTCGACCCTCAAGCAGGACATCTATGCGAACACCTTTGGCACCCTGCGCTTGTTTAAGCGTGTGATCGAAGACCTCACCAAAGATTACCTCGTGAAGGCCGAAGAGATCAAAAGCCACCGCAATGTGGCCTTCGACAACCGCTACCGGGGCGATTTCGAAATCGAGCTTAAGTTCGGAGGTGATATCCTGCTGCTGCTGATGCACACCAATATTTTTGAGTTTTCGCGCGACCATGCCGTCATGCGTACACCTTATGTCAAAGAAGACATCACCCGCTCGTATTGCGGCATCATCAATATTTACAACTTCCTGTCCGACAGTTTTAAATACAACCGTTACAACGACATCGGCTACCTCATTGGCCGGGTGTTCATCAACAAGGAAAACCATTATTTCATTGAAGGAAAGAATGAACTTGGATTCATCTACAACGACTTTGGCAAACATGAGATGACCCACGAAAGCGCCGAGCAGATCATTGAAGCCGCCATCATGTACACCATCAACTTCGACCTGCTGACCCCACCTTACGAAACAGTAAAAATGGTAACAGTGAACGAAATGAAAAACACACTCGATGCCATCTCGATGAAAACCGGCAAACGCTTAGGGTTTCATTTTCAGGAAGATAATATCAATGATAAAGAATAAGCATTTTTTTTAGGAAAGCGTCTTGCAGATTTCAGAAAAAGGTGTAATTTTGCCACCTCAAACGAAACTTGGAGCCGCTCCCATCGTCTAGTCAGGCCCAGGACGCCAGGTTTTCATCCTGGTAACAGGGGTTCGAATCCCCTTGGGAGTACCAACAAACCCTGTAAATCAATGATTTACGGGGTTTTTCATTTTTGGACATTTGGTAGTGGCTGGCTGACAATTTCCTGCGATGACCCGGGTATTAAGCCCAAAAGAAAAAGGGCTTATTACTTGAGCTTTTTTCCGGGAAGACCCTTCGGTGAAGATTCAGTAATGGCCTGGCTGTTGTCGGCAAGCAGGTTCACCAGATTACCTAAAGCCTTAATTACGTTACAAACCGAAGTACTGGTCTGTTGAGCAAGAAAAAGCACTTGCCGGCATAAACAGAAAATGCGGTCAGACCGGAAAAAGCTCAGATGTGTAATGCACAGCAGAATCGCCGGTAAAAAATGTTTTCACCTTTCGCAACAAAAAAAATATTGTGTACCTTTCGGAGGCCAAAAAGTGCACATATAAACAAGTTGGAGGTAGCAAAAAAAACCGGTTCACATAGCGACTGAAAAAACAACTTTTATTAAACCAGCGTATGTGCTAATTTAGCGGGGTAATGATGAAAAAAATGTAAGCCTCAGGAGGTTTTTGGACGGACTGCCGTTAAGTGGCATTTTAGGATAGACGATTAGAATATAGATAGTCATGACAAAAGACCTCATTAAAAAAGTAGTTGTTTATTCAAGCATTGCCTATGGTATTACTTGGACAATTGCTTTTGGAATTTATTGGCTTTTCAGAAAAGAGACTATTAACGAGAGACAATTGAACTTTTACCATTCGTTTGCTGCAACTGGTCCTACAATTGCAGCTTTTATTACAACTTATTTATTTTACGGAAAACAAGGAATAAGAAAACTATTATCAAAACTTAAATTTCAAATTCCAAACAAACAAACTATGCTACTTACGCTTTCTCCAATTTTATTTTTCATAATCGGACTGTTAATTTTCAGATTAATAAAATCAGACTATTATAATTTTGAACTCTTTGCAAGATTGAATTGGAGTGAGATATACCCTTTCATTATTTGGCTATTTCCATTGTTAACTTATTCAATATTTGAAGAAATTGGTTGGAGAGGTTTTCTACTACCACACTTACAAACTCAATCTTCTGCTTGGATATCAACAGTTATTTTAACCGTCATTTGGGGATTATGGCACCTTCCGTTTTTCTTTTATCGTTTTGACTTTTCAGTAGGAATTGCCATCGGTTTTTTCTTTGGAATTTTTGTTGGGGCTATAATTTTGACTTCAATATACAATTCAAGCAGAGGATTTATCATTCCAGTAATGGTCTTTCATTTTTTAAATAATTTTTCTTCAATGTTTGAAAAAGAAATAATTGTTGCGGTGCTAAGCACAGGTTTTGTTTTTGTTGCCATTTATATTTACAAAACACTTGGGAAAGACAATTTTAGCAAAATAAAAAGAACAAAAAATTATTTTACAAATATTAATTAATGAGAAATAACGATCGCATAACAGCGGGATTAAGAAATTGGCGGTTCAGTGGTTAAATGAAGTTCAGTTTTCTAATCAAACATTTGTGCAGTTTGACAGTTTTGTGCTCCGAAATCCGCCACGGCGCCAAGCGTCAAACCGTTAGCGTTTATTATACTTGATGACACGAAAATGATAGCAAAACTGAAATTACTGATTCTTTTCTCTCTTCTTACAAGTGGTTTAAGTGCACAGAATTCCATTAAACATTATACTGTAATAATAGATAGTCTATATTCTGTGTTTAATGAGTCGGAAAGACCTGGTTGTGCAATTGCTGTTGTAAAGGAGGAAAAGATTGTTTACCAGAAATGTTTTGGATTATCAGACTTAGAGCATAAGATACCAATTACTAACTCAACTCTTTTTGGTTTGGCATCAGTATCGAAACAATTTACAGGTTATGGGATTGCTAAATTAATCAAAGAAAAAAGGGTTCATCCAAATTTCGAAATTGCTAAATATCTTCGAAATCAGAATAAACTTTGGGATTCTATTCAGGTTAGAAATTTAATCCATCATACGAGTGGAATTTGGGAATGGCCTTACCTGTTTCTTGCATCAGGGCATACTTTCAACGATGTTATTACACATCAGTACATCTACAAAATCATTAAAAGCCAATCGAAACTGAATTTCAAGACAGGAAGTGAATTTCAATATGGTTCATCGAATTATGTTTTGCTTGGACAATTAATAACCAATGTGACTGACACGAGTTATTTTGACTGGATAAACCAAAATGTATTTAAGCCAGCTGGCATGACTGAAACTGTTTTCCAAAGAAGCAGTGCAGACTTGATAAACAATAGAGTTTACGGATATCTTTATGAAAATCATAGGTATAACCGTACCACTGATAACATAAGCCCTCAAGGAACAGGTTCAGTTTACTCTAACCTTACCGATATGATTACCTGGACAAAATATTTATTGTCAGAATACGCTAGAAAAAATCCATTAATCATTCAAATGCTAGAAACAGACACCCTGAATACAGGAAAAGAAGTGCCTTACGCTTATGGTTTAATGAAAAGAGGAAGTAGTTGTTACTGGCACGATGGTGTATTTCAGGGTTTTAGAAATTTAATAATTTTGTATCCTGAACACAATGTTGGGTTGGTATTACTGAGCAATTCAGGTTCAAATTATATTATGCGCTCCGCATTTTCCGTTGCTGAAATGTTTGTAAAAGACTCTGTACCTAGAGAACAAATAAATAATTACAAGAAGTTATTCAGAGAAGAATCCGAAAAAAAAGAGGATAATACAAAGTTGGTTTATCAACAAGGCTTATATGACTTCAATGGAATATATTTAAATACGGAGCTTTTAATAACCTACCTGATCCACGAACAAAAAGATTCTTTGTTTGCAGAAAATTCAATTGAGAAAATACTTCTTAAACCAATTGAAGGTAAACCTGACGAATTTAATTCTTCAAAACTACTTTTAGGAGAATTCATTTTTGAAAGGAATGAAAGCGGAGAAGTTAAAGAACTCTTGATAAAACAAAAGAGAGGAAATATCATTAGATTTATAAAGATTGAAGGCGAACAAATAAATAACAACCGCTAACCACATGCTTATTTTATCTTGACTGAGACGAGTTTGGGAAATTCGCTGCCTTTTGGTAGATTTACATCGAGTGGACGAACAAGTAGTTCACATCCCCCAAACAAAAAAAACACGCAATCGTTAAGTTCTTTTATACTCCTGAAAATTAGTTGAAATGAAATACAATGAAAATTAAGATATTATGGAATCAAACAATGAAACATTACTTCTTCGAGAGAAAGAAATAGAACCTTCGAATGAAGTTTTGGAAAACGTTCTTGGTAAAGAACTTTTCATTATCTATCAAGAATTAATTAAACTTTTTACCGATGAATTTAATCTGGAACCTCAATGGCAGTTTTACAAAGATGGAAATGCATGGCTGTGTAAAGTAGTTTTTAAGAAAAAAACGATTCTTTGGCTCTCTATTTGGAAGGACTATATAAAAACAGGTTTTTATTTCACAGATCAAACAGGAATAGGGGTTTTAGAATTAGGGATCGATAATAAAATAAAAGAGGCATTTGAGGTGGCAAAACCTATTGGTAAACTTATCCCATTGGTTCTTGATATTAACCAACAAGAACAGATAAAAGACTTAAAGGAGGTTGTAAGATATAAGAAAGGATTAAAGTAAAGCGCATCGATGGAAAACAAAAACAACCTTTAGATTGCTGTAAACCAGAGACTTCAATTTTTGTAATTAACAAGAGCGAATACCGTTTCAGGCGGGAAGTCTTTTGGGTTCGCCCGGTTTCAGGCATGACCATATGAATAACAATCGTCCGGTCTATCATTCCAAAAATTTAACAAAGTTTTGTTTTTACGGGTATATGAACCGCCTGCGCTCCTCCCGGGAGCAGGAGAAAGAAACAAAGCGCACTAACCTGGAGCATCCGTATGGAACAATAAAGTGGCCATGGGGATTCAGCTACATCATGACAAAGAAAGCAATCAAACAGGCCTCAGCCGATACAGGAAGGAGTTTATTTTTGGACGGACTGAGGCTGGCACACATGAAAAACAAGATAACACGAAAGCATGGTGATTCAAATTAAAAAGTAGCCAATAGAGATTAGTGAGAAGTTAGCGTCAGAAATTAAGTCTATTGGCAGATTTGTTTTCAGAATGAATCACGAAATCAATGCATAAGTAACATTCAAAACGCGTAAAAGGATTCTTTATGGATGGTAATTGGCATTCCGGAATTGGACTGTCGCTAAAGGTAAGTTGTTAAGAAATGATTCAATAAATGCGACCAATGTGAAAATCACTTTTAATCAACACTTTTTTATAAGGTTGATATTATCCACGCATAGCATTTTAGCATGTGGCTTTCTTATTGCTTTATTTCCAGGAATAAACGTACTGGCTTTCATGTAAATTCTTGCAGAAATGCTATTATTATTAGGAATAGTTTTATGGCTGGCGATGCAGCGGAACTTTGAAAAAGATAGTCAAAAATACAAATCGCTAATTACTGATATATTTGAAATCCAACAGAATAACATTTGCCAGCTAAAATTTTCAATTACCTGAAATCTTCCGGGATCAGAATCTCTTTATTACTATCATATCAGGAATTAATTGAACAATTGCATTGACATGTTGTTACAATTAGCTATAGGTAATTAAAGATATTAACTTAAAAAGTGAACAACATGATGAAGCCAAGAACACTATCGATAATTGCAGGTGTCAGCTACCTGATTATTTTCTTTGCTGCAATATTTGCTAATTTCTTCGTACTCGAATCAATTCTAAAAGATCCCCTAACCACTATCCAGGAGAATCATGTGATTGTAAGATTTGGAATTTTGGCTTTTCTGATTACTGTTGTTTTTGATGTGGTTGTTGCATGGGCTTTATTTGAATTATATAAAATAAATATTTTATCAGGTCTGAGCACACTGTTCAGAATGATGCATGCTGCCATAATGGGAGTCGCTATATTTGCCCTTCCGATTGCAATAGGCTCAAATACTGGTCAAGAAATTCTGAAACAAGTTGACAATTTTAATATCATATGGCTAATCGGCCTTTTCTTTTTTGGAATTCACCTTATACTTTTAGGAATAATCATTGGAAAGCCAAAAATAATTGCAGTTTTTTTAGTAATTGCAGGAATTATGTATATGGTTGATACAAGTGCTCACTTCTTACTCCAAAACTATGATGAATATGGTTCAATCTTTTTGGCATTAGTAGCAATCCCAAGTATTGTTGGTGAAATGTCGTTAGCGATTTGGCTTCTCATAAAAGGAGGTAAGGCATAATATTAAATGATCATTTGCATTTATTGCATCAGATAGCACGTGACTTAACCTGAAAAGCGCCCGGAAATAAGTTACATATGCCTTACAGCCAATATAACACATAGACCTGCAGTTGGCACGATTGAGATGAATACAGCCTGTGTTTTAAACTTTGCTAATCAAAAAAAGTTTGATACAAAGCTTTAACGTCATAGGGCGGACCATCAAACTGTCAAAAAACCCTTTTATCTCAACAGAAATAAATACTACGGTTTTCAGTAATCATTGCATTAATAATCCATATATTTATTGCGTAAACAACGCAATCAATGACCAGTCAAGGACCTGAACCGATTCACGCATGAACAACAACGACAGCCAGCGCCAACGCATCGCCAAAATATCCTTCGCCACCGTTTACCCGATGTATGTCAGCAAGGTGGAGAAAAAAGGCCGGACCAAAGCAGAACTGCACCAGTTGATCACGTGGCTGACCGGCTTCAGCGATGAAATGATTAACGTGCTGATCGATGAAAACGTAAGCTTTGAAGCATTCTTCGAACGCGCTACTCTCAACGCCAATGCCAGCCTCATCACCGGAGTGATTTGCGGCTATCGTATCGAAGAAATTTCTGACCCCTTGATCCGGCAGGTCAGGTACCTGGATAAACTGGTTGATGAGTTGGCAAAAGGCCGAAAGCTGGAGAAAATCATGCGCTGATATCCAGGTTTATATAGGAATATTTGGTAAATTTTTCCTTGATATTCCTTCTGAAAAGCACTAATTTTATTCCCTTAATGTCGTCAGTCCATGAAAAGACTTATCCTTCTCCTGGTGCTTTCAATGTGTATTTCGGCCATGTACTCACAATGGGTGCAACTAAGCACCGATTTTGAACCCAACTATTCAGTCATTGCCTTTGATTCAATGGTCATAGTTGATGTGTACTCATCTGACAATTACGACCTTGCGATATCAGGTGATGCAGGAGTCACCTGGAATGGAAGCAATCCATTTGAGGGGAGCAGTGGCATCATCCCGCTTTTTGCAGGCAAGGACTGGGTATATGCCTGCACCCAGAATGGTGTTTTTCGTTCCGGCAAAGCAAGCCTGAGCTGGAGCAGCTACAACGAGGGTTTGCCCTCAAACATCATACGCCTTGTCGGAAAGGACAGCACCTTGCTTGCTTATAACAGCCACAACCTGTTCATCAGGCACCTGGCCGACACTTCCTGGCTGGCCTTACCCGATAATATTCCGCAAGACTTTATCTCAGGCCTTGCCTATGATGGAAGCACCATTGCACTGGCCGGCTCGAACGGGGTATGCGATAGCGACGATTTGGGCGCAAGCTGGAACGTTTGGCAAGGACTTCAATTCACCACAGGTATTGTCATGATCAAGGGCGATACCATTATCCATGCTTCACCTGGCGGTGTCACAAGTAAACTCATTTCGAGCGGAACAATCGCAAATGTTTCTTCCGGACTCACCAAGTTATGGACGCCACCGCCAGGATGGGATTATTACGGCACTTTCGAAGCCTTTCATCCCATTGGTGATAACATATTTTTGTGCGGAGAAACAGGCGTATACAAACTAAATGACCAGGTTTGGCATTGGGGACAAACAGGACTTGGTTACGCATCTGCACTTACCGATAACGGGACCAGCCTTTTTGCAGCAACCGGAGGTAGTGGAATATGGGGCAGGCCGCTTGATCAGCTGATTCTTTCTGCCACTGAGCTTTACCATGAAAGCGGTTCAATCAGGGTTTATCCAAATCCGGCTTCAGGCAATGCACGGATTGATATCGTTCTTAGCGAAAAGCAGGCAATGAGCCTTTCTATGCTAACTCTGAATGGACAGCTGGTAAGGATTGTGTGTGCAGGCACTTTGTACAAAGGGCCTCACTCATTTGAGGTGAATTGTGCTGAATTATCTGCAGGAGTTTATGCACTGATCCTTCGGTCGGTGAGCGAATTCACAGCCATGAAGCTTGTTGTTCAATAAGCTGGTCATTCCGGTGCCAGCCGGATTTACTTCACCCCTTCGTATTGTAGTTGTACAAGGCCGGTTTCATAATTCCTGCAGTTGATCAGTTTGAGTTGCCTGGCCGGAAACCCAGCATCGAAAAGCCGTGTTCCTTTGCCAAGCAAAATGGGAATAATGGAAATAGTGATTGCATCAATCAGCTGTTCTTTCAACAACAGCTGCACAATTTCAGCGCCACCGTCAACGAAGATATTTTTTCCCTCGTGTGCGCGTATCCTTTCCACCAGCGCGCTCACCGATCCGGAATAAAACCGGACATTCCCATGACCCGGCCTCTCCTTCCTCGTGATAACCCAGGTCTCCATGTCTTCATGAGGAAAAACACCCACCTGTTTAATCACCCAATCGTAAGTCTTCCGACCGATGATAACTGTGTCAACAGTCGATAAAAAGGCTTCGTAGCCATAATCTTCACCTTCCTTTGAAACAAGCGATAAAAAATCCAGGTTGTCGTCTGGCGCGGCTATATAGCCATCGAGGCTCATCGCGATATAAAGACATAGTTTTCGGTCCGCCATTTTTGTTAAGATTATTTACGAATAAGCTGAGTAAGGGCCATCATCAGTGCAGGATTTCCCTGATTTTTTCCCAATGCAGTCCTTCGCCAGTCTGCCCGGCTTCGAACCATCCCCTGAAAATCATCAATCCGACATCAGAGTTGATACAATAAAAATAGTCGTCAGATCCGTCACCATGCGCTTCACAAGCGGAAACGGCATCAGCGGGGATCCCCAATTTGGTAAAATTTGCCTTATCGATCAGGTGTGCATCACCCGGAACATTGGCGATGAAGACCTGCCCTTTTTTTCCGAAGACACTGATGTCAGTCGATGGCCTGGCTGCAGCCGTGTTTTTTGCCTGACTACTGTTGTCAGCAGCTTTGGCCCGAAGCACGAAACCCGTTTGTTGCGATGTTCTCGGATACATAATCACCACCTTACCCTTGCCATTGATTTGCACCCTTTTTACTTCCTGCGACACCAGCAACCCATAGGCAGCTGGATAACTTTTCTTGAGGCGTTCCACAGCAGTTTCGCATACATTCTGTGTTGAATAAGGACCAATATACACACAATACAAGCGTGCCCCACCCAGGGATGCATAATCAGGAATCCACAGGTAGGCTGCCTTTTCACCAGCCTTCACCAGGGCTTCGGTTTTTGATATGGCTTCTTTTTCAGTGTGAGCCGATTCGACGTTCACAACATAAAAGGCATCCGTTTGCTGGTGCTGTGCCTCGGCCTCGGGTGCTCCCTGCAGCAAGGCGCTCACAAAAAAGAAGCAGATCAGGAATTTTTCCATGGCGATGAATGCTTTATTTTACGGTTAACTTTATTTCTTCAATCAGCTTCGTTTCGATGCCTGATTTCAGGCTTACCACTGTATCTGTCAGGCTATTGGGAATCGTCATCGAAAGCACATACTGGGTGATTTTCCAGCCGTTTTCGTCCTTTTCAAGCACCCCTGATCCACGACACAGCTTCATCTGGGTTTCGAGCAATTCATCAAACCAGGCCATTTCTCCTGATTTGCTGAAGCTGATGTGCCGCTCGATGGATGTAAAATCCCAGGCTTTTCCCCTGTCAAAATAGGGTTTCGACCACTGCATGAAATCCTTCTTGTTCCAACGTTCGGTGCCGTCAGTGCCAATAAAGATTGCATCAGCTGCGAAGAAGCCAAAATATGCTTCAAAGTTACCAGCAGCAGCGGCCTGGTTAAACTGATCGAGTAAGGTTGCAATTTGTTCTTCCTCTTGTTGTTGTGCTCTATCCCTGGTCTGGCAGCCTGGCAGGGCCATACTGATCAGAAGAAACGTGCTGAAAAACAGCTGTTTTAACCGCATAACTTGCATAAGTGTGTTAGTTTGTGTATTACAATCGCATCCTGCACCAATGAATGTGCAAGCTTACTAAAAATGCAGCAATGGAGTCCTCTGGCAGAAACGAAAAAATGTTTGCCAGCGTAAATTCAGTCAGAAAGAAATAACTTATCAGACTGTGGAATCAATCCTTGACACAGCGGACCGAGTAGCCGTAGTTTTTGTTGTAAAGCTGGTTGGTAACGTCCACATCGTCATTGCCGATATAACGGATCCAGGCCTGTTGCACATCATATTCGGTCGAAGACCACCAGCAGGCATATTCGCCAAGATAAATATACTGCCCTGTTGCCCTGCGTTCACCTGCCGGAAGCGCCTTGAAACCAACTTCGTCAGTAGCCCCTGTGTTGGGACTGAGCCAGTGGGCCGTGCCTGTTTCCTTCAGTTTTCCACCTGCAACGCTTTCGCCACCCAGAAAGCCCGTAAGGGTAGCCCAGTCGGCATCGGTTGGGACGTGCCAGCCACTTGGACATATGTTGCGGCTATCGTGAACGGCGTACCAGTTATACAGGTGCCCATAAGTTGCACCGTTGGCTGCGCTGTTGTCATAATCGCAGTAAGCTGCGGTTGACAGGGCGCTCCATGCCGTGGCATCTGTTTCATTTACAATGGCGGAGCCGTCGCGGAACTTTGTGGTTTTCAAGTCTTCGGCCAACCAGACCTGTGTGCCAATGGTGATTGTGTGATACACATTGCCATCAGCATCGGTCACGGTGCCCGGTGTAGGATTTGAATCACTGCTTTTCTTGCAGCCGCTGTTCAGCAGCAGAATCATCCCGGTCAATGGGATGAGGAACATCAAAAAACCCGTTTTCGTTTTCATGAATAATTGCTTTTTAGGAATAAATATGGGAAGGCTAAAAGTGAATATTCACGTTCATTTGCTTTCATCCGGACCCGAAACAAGCAACAAACCAAGCATTCCAGAAGATCTTACCCGGAACGAAAACAACTCAATGTCAGATTTTTGAAGTAAATTTATGGCAACTGAACAAGCAAAAGCAAGGAATCTGTAAAATATTTTTTCTCCATTACTTAAAACCTTGCTTTCAGGTAAAAAAACAATGCTAAAACTGGAATCGGATTAGGCTGGACGCGCATACACGAAACCCATTCCTGCCGAAAAGCAATGAGCCATGCCTGGAAATGAAAAAAACAACCCAAACAGCGCCGAATTATGACAAAAACCCTGGCTTAGACTGAGTTTCGGCTTGCATTGATGTTTCCATATAATGACCTGATGACAATTTTCTCGTAGGTGTCTTTTCTGGTATCTTCATCCCCTATTTTCTGCAATGCATATTGCTGAATCACAAGCAGTGGCAGCACTATTTTCTCACGAATCTTAATTGATTCCCGCGAAACAGGTTCTTCCTCCATCAGGGCTTTGTAGCCTGAGATCAGCAGCCCAATATTGCTTTCCTTGCTGTAAGGAAGGTTCAGAAAAAGGCTATTGTAAATGTCAAACTTGTTGTTGACCAGTTTATTGAAAACATCGATACGTGTTGATTGCGTCATGGGTAATGGGTGTTAGCAGACCATATTCACATCAATGGAGAAATGATTTGTTAATACATAAACATTAAAACGAACTCAATTGTTGACAGCGCCTGCATTTTCAACGCAACTTACAAGACAGCATAAAAAAAGGCGCTTTCTGTTGCAGAAAGCGCCTGTAGGGCTTATTTCTTCATGAACGTTTGAACGACCCTTTCGCCCTGGGCTTCGCAGCTCAGCAGATACACTCCTTTGGCCAGGTCATGGGTATTGATCTCAACGTTCTGTTGTCCGAACAATTGCCTTTCTGAAGCCATCAACACCCTGCCGCTCAGGTCAGAAACCACAAACCGCAGCGTGGTGGGCTTGTTGAGGTTAAAGGCAACATTGAGCTGATCGCTTGCCGGATTTGGGAAAATTGCCGGTCCTGAAGCAAATAGGCCTGTTTCGGGCATACCCAGGAATACAATTTCACCATCCATGATGAGCATATCCACACCGCTAACACTGGGGTTAGCTTCACTGAGAACAATGGTTTGAGGAATGGTGGCTTTACCCGGTATCTCAGCAAAGAGTTCATAGGTTCCGTATGGTAGTCCATTGAAGGCGTAGGTTCCGTTGGCAGCTGATGTCGTCATGGTCACCGTTCCCTGATCGGCAGCGCGCAAGATGATGGGCACATCAGCAGACCTGTCTCCGCTGTTGATGCTACCGCTGATGCTTCCGGGTCCGAGCGGGGCATTGCTCACCGGCACCAGGTGAATGTGTTTGTTGTCGGTTCCCTGTGTGAGGTTGATCACTGTTGCTTCCTCCCAATGGAGCACATCGCCGTAGTATGTTGGCAGATAATCGCCATAGTATTGTGAGTTCGGACTGGGTTCAGCCTTAACGATATACTGTGCAGCAGACATTCCCGAAAACTCGTACCATCCTTCCTGGCCAACCATTTCAGCAAAAATATCCACCACATTGCCTTCGTGCATTTTGTAGTTGTAGGCAAATCCGGTTTCGATGGGGTTTTCGCCTGCATACACCCTTCCGGCAAGCAGATAAAATCCGCTTAACGCCACATTCAGTTCCGAAAATCCAGCTACCGCCGTTGTATCTTCAATAACGCGGGTTTGATAACCGGGCCTGGAAAATGTAACATTGTAGCTTCCCAGCTCGAGTGGCAACTCATAAAATCCACTTGCATTGGTAAACACCTGATGATCGCCCACCTGTACCCTTGCTTCGGCTATCGGGTTTCCTGTGCCGGCATCGGTTACATGGCCCATGAATCCACCGAGGTTCGGGTTCACCACATGCATCACATTGTGCAAATAGAGCGAAGGCAGTTCACCAAGGTTTGTTACACACTGCAATTCCTGCTCATAAGCTCCTGTGGTATAGCCTGTGGCATCATAAGTCACCCAAATGGTTTCCTGCTGGCCAGGCTGAAGCACACCACTGGCAGGACTGACAGCGGTAATGAAATTTCTGTTCAAATCATAGCGAAGTGCCATCTGTGAATGCAGGTATTCGGCATTGTAGTTCACCTGAAGTCCCATTTCGGCATCGGATGACTGGATCCCCACTGTGCCATTGGTTGTTTCAAATGTTTCACTGATTTGCTTGTAGCGTACAACGATGGTCCCGTTCGACATCATAATGACTTGTGCACTGATGGTAGATTCCGAACCCGGGAAATGGGGGATTCGCCAAAACTCGACGATGGTGCGGTCTTCATAATTTTTGTAATACACCCTCGAAATGGCAGGGTCCATGGTCAGGTCGTCCCAAAACCAGGCTATGAAGTCATTGTTGTCGTTGTTGGTGGGAATGGGTCCGTTAAAAAATGGCATCACCGCTTCATTAAAGCTGATGCATCCATTCGAGTTGATCCAGAAATGATTCTTTGACTGACCATAGAAGGGAAAATTGAAGGCCATTTCGAAAGGGCCAACCACATTGTCGTCGCTTAAGCCCTCCACAGGTACGCCTGTTTCGGCAATCTCGTTCCATTCGTAGTTCGGACCACCTTCTTCATCGCTGTCAATCCAGGTATATCCGTAGTCATCGGGCCCACCCTGACCTTTGGTCACATAGCCCGGAAAGGAAAATTCAACAGGTTGCTCTGTTGCATTGCGCAGCACACTGTGAACCGTTGCTGTTTGTCCGATATTTACCGTGGCCGAGACAGCCTGCGGATCGAAGTAAAATGGCACCTGAGCATTCAGACTGGCAGAAGCAAGCAGGACGACCAGCAACAATGGAAGATAAAGATTTTTCATGGTTTTAAGGCTGATGTTGATATGGATAAACATATTATTTCTCACAAATGTAAGTAATTTTATTCCTTGTTGTAAAGCAAGCCTTTATGCAATAAATGTGTAAGCCTTTTTCAGAATCACTATGTACCTGAAAAATGCATATATGCCTTAATGCGTGCTGATGATAAAGGTGCTGCCCTTACCCGGGCTTGACTCAACCCTGATAGAAAACTGATGGGCTTCAACAATTTTAGAGACGATGCCCAGGCCGAGTCCGGTGCCTTTTTCTCCCAGTGTTCCGGTGGTGCTTGTGCGTGTGAAACCTTGAAACAACGCATCGACAACGCTTTTCGACATTCCAATCCCATTATCTTTCACATAAACTTCTATCCCATCATCAACAATCCTGCTTCCAAGGGTAATTTCACCACCTTCGGGGGTGAATTTTACAGCATTTCCCACCAGGTTATTCAGCGCCTGACCAAACAAGGTTTCGTCGACCATCACCGGAAAAACCTCCATGCCATCCTGTTCGAAGGCCCTAACAAAGTGAATGCGCTTATTCAACATCTTCAAATGTTGCATACGTCCCACATAATCAGCCATCTGGTTCAGGTCAAGACGCTTCAGGTTGAGCTTGAAATTGCCCAGCTCCAGGTTCGACCAGTTGAACAGCTTGTCGTTATAGTCGAGCAGGCGATGCATTTCTTCATGGATCAGCGTCAGAAGTTCGTAATTGTATTGCGATAACTTTTCCTTGACTTCAGCGTCGTCCATCAGCATTTCCGATAAACCAATCACCGCGCCGATGGGTGAGCGCAAGTCGTGTGAAACAATGCTTACAAACTGATCCTTAAACTGCAGCAGGCGTTTGAGTTGTTTTTCGGCCCTGGCAAGTTGATCGAGCGTCAGGCGTTGTTCGCGGGCCTTTTGAATCATTTCGTTTCCCACTTTCCCTTCTTTATTCACAGGTCTGAATATCAAATAATTGACCTGTTTATGCCGGATAGCAGTCGCCTGCAGGTACATCCTGCGTCCGGTGAGTGTTTCTTCCTCCCAGATGCCCGATTCCACTTTGCTTTCGACGGACGTTTCCCAACATTCGGCTGCTTCGTACTGAAACACTTCGATAAATGGGAATAATTCGGTAAGGTTAATTCGCTCAGGATCATTGAAAAGGCCTGTCTTTAATTCTTTATACCAAACTGGTATATTCCCAATCAACTGATAATGATCGCCTTGCTTTACAAAACTCACATAGTCGAGCAGGTGGAGTGCCGAAAACGCACCTTGTCCGACCGAATCATGTTTGGCCCTCTTAATCCTAAGGCGTTCATCGTTGACTTCCTGCAACAGCTGCTGCAGTTTTTCGGCTGAGCGCGTTTGATCAACAAAAAACATCCAGGTGTGCATCAACTCATCTTCCACTATATGAATCTCCGCATAATGTCCGGTATTTGTCTGCACATGAGGCAAAACCATTGGGTTAATCAGCGGTGGCACCATGCCCATCAGATAAGGGGTAACTTCCTCGATGTGCATTGAACGATCCGGCTTTTTCTCGAGGTATTTTTCAACTGGTCCAAACCAGTTCAACAGCATGCCAGCTTCATCCAGCTGCAACATAACCAGGCCAATATATGGCGGAATCTTGCTGATGATATAATCGGTTATGGCATCAGAAAAGCTTGTCTTCATCAGAAATTCACGTATTATTGGTTAAGCATCATGCGGGTAAGTTGTTCAAAGGCATCTTCAACGGCAATATTGTCGCGGGCGCTGGTTAAAATTACCTGCCAGCCTCTTTTGCGGATCAATTCAATATCGTCGTTGTTGATTTCCCAATCCTGCCTAAGGTCCGATTTATTGATCAGTACGATAAAGGGCACATCCTTGGTCACTGCTGATGCCATTTCCTGCAGCTGTAGTGCTGTTTGCAAGGTTTCGTAACGGGTTCCGTCAACTACAATGAAATAGCCCGAAGATCCGATCAGATAGGTGGGCTTCACCTTCATAAAATCATCTTCGCCATGAATATCCCACAGCAACAATGTAACGTCTTTGCCATCGATGACGAGGTTCTTCTGGTCGATTTTAACCCCGATGGTTGTTTGGTATTTCTCGCTGTAGATGCTGTTGACAAACCGCTGAACCAGGCTAGTTTTACCGACAGCAAAGGCGCCTACCATGGTTATTTTTTTCTTGATCATGCTTGTTTATTCTTCAAAAACATTAAAACTGACCGATCGCACAGGCTGAGGCACAGGAAGGTCTTCATTAAATACAACTTCAGCCTTAAGCAGGCTCTCTGCAACACCGGCCTGACCAAGCAGTTTGATAAATGCCCTGGCTCGCTCGATGGCCACTTTTTCGTTGGCTTGTTTATTCACCGCCTTCGATGAATACGACCTGACATGGATGAGCATATTCCGGTGGTTGACAATGTTGAAGTTACCGATCTGCACTGCAGCCATGGTGAGTGAATCGAACTTATTTTTCTGCACCGCATCCATTTCCACATCATTGATATCGAATGAAAACCTGTGTTTTTCGATGGCCTGGATGATCATGTTCAGATCAGGCAAATTGTTCATTATGGTAAGGGCAGCTACATCGAGCTTGTTCACTCCAACCACCCGCACATAATCAAGCTTCAGCCGGTTAATCCAGACGGCGTCCGCCTTGCCGGAAACAATCAGCACGCCCTCATTGAATGATATTAAAACCCCTTGCGGAGGTTCGAGCAGGCGAATGGCTCGCTTAACAACCATTTCCTGTTCGAGCGAGATGAACGGGGTGAAAATGAGCCGGGCATTGCTGCTATCGAAGCCAAAGCTATGCAATATTGAATCCGTGTTTAATGCTTCCGCATCGCGCAGGCCGTTCAACACAAACACTCCTCCTGACTTATTATTTCCTGTGATGTGAATTCCTTGTTTTTCGTCGACATGTGTCACGAACTTGTTCCAGCGATGTCGGGTTTCAAGGTTTCGGTAAATGAAAAATCCGGCAACACCTAAAACCAGCACAAGGAGTGCTATTGCAAACACCGGATTGGATCTCTGCTGCTCTTTTTTCTGTTTCTGAAGGCAGCGCTGCAAAAATTTTCCTGACAACGCAAAAGCCGAAACATCACCATTGAATTTCTCAAAATCATACACATGGTTAAAGTGCACTGCTTCAATGGCTTCTTTCATCACTGTACGCAATTCATGTGGCGGGTTACCTTCGACAATGGCTGCAATTACCGCATGCGGACCCTGTTCGATCCAGATATTCAGTTCGCCCACATGAATGGTGTCGAGTGCATCATTGGTACCCGACTGGAAAGAATCCTTCACGAAGTCGCCAATGGCCGACAGCATCGATGCCACCATATCGCCTGCGTATGCGCCTGTTTCGCTGTCGGTTTCATGGTGCAGCAACAGGCCGGTGTTCCGGTGAATAAGAAATACTTGCTTCACCTGATATACATAGGCTTGTGAAAGCAGCATTTCGGCGTAGGACTTCCCGGTAACCCCGGCGCTCAGGCGCATTTTCAGGTGCCTTGGCGAAAGGCCGCTTTCGAGGGTTTGGTTCAGGGAGTCGATCAACTTCTTAAGGTCTTCGGCAACCGCTTTCCTGATTGCCGGCCCCATGACGGGAAACAGAATATCCGCCAGCTTTTGCGGGTTTTTCTGGATGCTTGTCTGGATGACTTCCTCGAAAAATGGCAGGAGTTCTTCCTTCGAAATTTCGCCGTTCTCGATGAGTTTCCTGATGGAGAAGGGCAAAAACTCACTGATCTCGATGGCAAACTCATGCGGATCGCTCATCAGGCGATGCAGCCGTTCGAGCTCTTCCTTGTCAAGTCCCGTTAATATTTTCCGAAGCTCGTTGAGTTTTCCCCCATCGTGCATTTGTTCAAACCCATGGCTGCGTTGGTCTCCCTCCATAACTCAGTTATTGTGCGTCGGCTTGTGAAGTTGGTTCAGTGTGGTCAGCTTCGTCGGACACCTGCAGGGCCAGTTGCGAAAACAACACTGCCAGCGATGAGCGGTCTATCTTGGAAACCTGCACTTCGGCGAGTCGCTGAATAAACGTATCTTTAACTTCGTTGATGGCTTTCTGAAGGGCTTCAGTGGTGTCATGATAGTGGTCGTGCAACAGCTTTCGCAGGGCATCAAACTCATTCCGGGTCTGGTCGCGGTGTTCCTGCAATCGGGCTTTTAAAAACTGCAAATCTTCCGAAAGTTGTTCCAGCTTACGTTGCTGCTCGCGCAATTCGTTTCCGGTGTTTTCGCTGATATTGCCCAGTCCGGTATGGGTATACTGCGACAATTTTTCATGCTGTTCATGCCATTTGCGGTCGGCAGCATGCAATTCATGCCTGAACTGGTCCTCGATACGCACAAATCGCTTCTCCATTTCAGTGATGTTGTTACCAATCAGTATATCTCTGATCTTCGAAATGTTTTCTGTTTCTTTCGACATGGCAGATTGCGGCTAAGGGTTTTGCTTTTTATAAAAAAAGATCATGTAAATATAACAATGATCGCCTCAGTTTGTTAGCTAAAGAGGTATAAAAGTACATAAAAAATGGTATTTTTGCAGCCCGAAAGATTTTTTTGTTATAATTTGCTATTATTCAAATATTTATTGACTAAAGAACCTCATGTCAACCGATAATAAACACCCCCTGATCGGCATCCGGCACCTGACCGAATCGGCCTATGTTTTGCGCATGGAAAGGCGCGGGCTCAGCTTCAGGGCGGGCCAGCACATCCTGCTTGGGAAAGCAGGAAGCATCCATAACAGGGAATATTCAGTGTACAGCGGCGAAAAGGATGATTTCTTCGAAGTACTGATCCGTGAGGTAGATGAGGGGCTGGTGAGCAAACAGCTGAAGAAATCGATTCCGGGTGATCAGTTGCAGCTCGAAGGTCCGTTGGGATTTTTCACCATTGAACCTGAACTGATTGCCTCCGCGAAATTTCTGTTTGTGGCCACAGGGACGGGCATCGCCCCGTTTCATAGTATGGCCGGCAGTTATCCGCAACTGAATTACACCTTGCTCCATGGCGTCCGCTGCGCGAGTGAAGCCTATGAACGTTCATTTTATGCCCCTGAACGCCACAGGCTGTGTACTTCGGCTGAAAAGACCGGTGATTTTCATGGCCGCGTGACAGATTATTTACGCAGGCATCCGGCAACGGCCGATATGCACATTTACCTTTGTGGAAACTTCGACATGATCAAGGAAGTGTTCGACATTCTTGAACAACAGGGTGTTCCATCAGAACAGGTGCATGCAGAAGTGTATTTTTAATTGATTTAGCGGAACATAACAAGGATTAAAAAGTGGGCATGCGGCATGCGAAAACCATTGCAACACGCAGAAACCCCAAACCACGTAAACTAATGAAATATCATATCATATCGTTGGGTTGTCAGATGAACCAATCGGATACCGAAAGGGTTAAAACCGTGCTTCACAGCATGGGTTACAGCCCCACTGACGACGAGCACGAGGCAAGCATACTGGGTGTTATTGCCTGCTCAGTTCGCCAGAAAGCCATCGACAAGGTTTACAGCCGCATAGCCAAATGGAACAGGCTGAAAAACCGCAAAAACCTGATCACCTTTGTTTCGGGTTGCATTTTACCATCTGATGGCGAAAAATTCCTGAAGCTCTTCGACCTCGTATTCCCCATGAGTGAACTGCCTGACCTGCCGCAGATGGTGAGCCAGTACGGCATTGTCACACCTTCTTCATTGCAGTTTTTCAGCGGAGAAATTGTAAAGCCCCAGCCTGTGACAAAGGACTCCGGAGCACAAGCAGGTATACTGCAGCCCGTCAGCATCAAGGGCAAGCCTGCATCGCTTAAGCTCAATCCCGGAGTCGACATTGACCGTTTCTGGCATGTTGATCCAACCTACAGTTCCGATTTCGAAGCCTTCATACCGATACAAAACGGATGCGACAAGTTTTGCAGTTTCTGTGCGGTTCCATACACACGCGGACGTGAAGTGTCGCGGCCTTCAGCCGAAATCATCGGCGAATTGAAGCAACTTGTCGAAAACGGATGCAAATCGATTACCCTGCTGGGCCAGAATGTGAACTCCTATGGCCTCGATAAAAAAGGACAGGAAGTCAGTTTCACTGAGTTGCTTCGCTTTGTGGGACAATATGGCGATGCATCGGGGCATGAGTTCTGGGTATATTTCACCTCACCACATCCGCGTGATATGACCGATGAGGTGATTGAGGTAATCGCCCAATACCGCTGCCTTGCGAAACAGATTCACCTGCCGGTGCAGTCGGGCGACGACCATGTGTTGTTGCGGATGAACCGAAAGCATTCTATGGAAAAATACAGGCATATCATGCACACTATCAGAACCTTATTGCCCGAGGCCACCGTGTTCACCGACATCATCGTCGGCTTCACCGGAGAAACTGATGAGCAGTTCGAAAATACGCGAAAGGCCATGGAAGTGTTTAAATACAATATGGCATACATCGCACAATACAGCGTGCGGCCGGGAGCAGCCAGTTCGCGCTGGGAAGATGATGTGCCGGCAGATGTGAAAAAAGCACGTTATCATATCCTGTCGCAGGAACTGTTGAAGCACAGCCTGCCTTTCAACAGGCAACTTGTTGGCAAAACTGTCAGGGTGCTGGTGCGCGGCAACGACCGCAAGCAAGGCTATCTGTCGGCCCATACCGAAGGCCGCATCGTAGTTCGCTTTGCCGCTGACGACAACAGCCTGATCGGGCAGTTTATTGACCTCAGAATAACATCGGCCACTCCCCTTTCCGTGGAAGGCGAAATGGTGGCTGTTGATGTATAATCGCAAAATCGTTTTGTGCACAAATTTAAAACAAATTGTGTCTAATCTAACGCACACGCCTACAACTTAAGATCATATGAGGCGTAGGCCTCCTGCTGCGGAATGCGGCGTATATATCCCCCCGAAATGGCCTTTAAGGCCTGTTGCAGAGTTCTTTCAAGAGCTGGCAATACATGCATGTGATAGTAGGCCTTAGGGCTCATTGAATAGTCTATCTTTATTATTTCACTTTCGCATATATCACCCGCGTCGAGGCGCTCGGTGGCCCAAAACCAACACGCGGCGGTTATGGGCTCCTTACGCCTGTATGCCCACCTTAGTGAGCTCGCGCCACGGCCGTAAGGCAATGGGCTTGGGTGAAATATCAACGTGCCGTGTATCGGCTCGTTAATCTCGTCAGGGGAGAGCCTAAAGGTCAGTAGTGGGGCAACCGCTAAATCGCAGTAAAAATACCTACTATCATGCACGGCGTGGCCCAGCTTACGCACAACACTTAAGCTTGTCTGATACGCAGGCGCTCCCGGGTCGCCTATTACTTTTATAATCATTATACACCTCCAATATATTCAAATCCCTGTACAGCTCTGAAGTGGCCCCCAAAGCCGCCTGACTTACACTTTTCACCTTTTTTAACAGCGGCGTTTTGCAAGGTGTGAATGCTTTTAGCCTTGTTTGCAAACTTTAAAGCACCTGAAACCTGCACCCACTTTTTTGACCTTCGTAGTGCCTCGCATAACTGCGGGTGGCTGGTGTGAAATAGTGTTGTAAACCTATGGCCGTTGCGGCCATGGCCATCAAGATGTAAACGACAAATTTCGTTAAGAAAGGCCGTGCCAACTCCAATACCCTGCCACTCGGGCATAACGACCAGGCGTGTGGCCCTATAGTGGCCACCCTGGAACATAGGGCAAACGGCCAGGTGTGCGACTGGCTCATCGCCAACAAACGCAATGAAGTACTGAGCCGCAACCGGGTGCGGGAGGTCTAAATAATAATGCGGCTTAAAATAACTCCATTTTGTCCCCGGAACTCGGTAAATTGTGAGTTCAATCTGCGGGCGACGCCGAAGGCAGTCACGGTTAAAAAACCGCGCCTCTTTTGTGTCGTAAACCCAATCCGGTTGAAGCCACTCGGCCACGTCGTAGTGTGGCGTAAGTAAAACGACCTGCCCAGTGCCACGCCTCCAGCTTTTGGCAAATGCCGCCGCGCCTACTTTGGCAATTTGCCGGTCGATGACTGATGTAAATTCATCAATTACGGCTGTTGTAGGGCGGTCGCATATTAGCCTGGCTAAACCTGCCCTAAATTTCTCGCCGTTCGACAGCACATTAAACGGCCTGAGCCAAGCCGGAACATCGCCCAAGCCCACGGCGGCCAGTGATGCTGTAACGGCATTAAAGTCGCCGTGTGGGGATATTGCGTCAATAATGGGTGTGTTACCGGGCCAGTCTGCGTAAAGGTCATATAAGGGCCTTTCCGGCCAAACCTGAGCCCCAATTGATGTTTTACCACTGCCGGATGGACCAACTATTAACCCAATTTGCCATTGAGCGTTTTCAATAGGCAATTCAGTGGTGTGGCTCCAGGTGTGGCCATGCTCTGGGTTGAATAGTGATTTCACACGCTCGGCGCGGTAGCTGCTATAGTTCTGGCAGCTGTGATTAATTTCAATTTTCATACAGTTACTACTTTTAGCTCAAGACCATGGGCCTTGAGGCGGTTAAACAATTCGATTTGTTCGGCCTCACTTTTGCAGATGATTACAAGCCCGTAGGCGGGTTTGTAGGCGTAGGATTTTTTTTGTGGTTTACTCATTTTAATGTTAATTTTGTAGTGTCTCACACGTTATAAAATAAAAAAGTGCCTATACACTCCAAAGACTTTGAGGTCTTTGTCGTTGGTGTATAGGCACCTTTACTTTTCGGCGTCGTGAGACACGCCGCGAGGCCGGCAAAGGCCTCTATTTATTATCTAATTTTTAACTAAACTCAAAATGCTCTCCATTCTTCACTATGGTTGTAGTAAACGGCATATCACTTTCTGGCACTTGGGCAATCTGATCCATCAGAAAGTCGCTTCCTGTGAATATTATTGAGCTTACACCATCGATGATAACTTGTAATGTCATTACGTTGCCGCTTTTGTTTTTTGGGTATTTGCTTGCCTCAATTTTATAGTTGCTTACAACAATTTGTTTATTTAAAACCTTGACAATTTTAATTTTATCACCAACAAAATGTTGCTTCGTTGGCTTTATACCAAAGTCTTTAAATGATTTCATTGTTCGAAAAATGCTTTTATCTCGTCTTTCAACTCGCCCCGCAGTTTAATGAAGTCAATGTAGGCTTGTTCATACTTCGCGTCAAGCAAGCCTTCTTTTGCGGCATTGTAATCATTAATCAACTTACCCTCGATATTGATAGGCCACATAGCTGTTACCACAGCTTCGGTAACAGTTTCGCGTGTTACCCTGTTCCAAACAACCACCTCGTTGCATTGCCACATGGTTTTTTCAGGCTGGTCGCCGGTGGCTGGTTGTGTTATTGGCTCAATGTTCCACCGGTAAAGGTGACTACCATTACCAACGGCTTCAAGCTTAGGCGGCTGTTGGTCGTAATGTGCTTTTTGCATTATTTTGTAGTTTATTAATTAAGTTTATTGAATTGCAATGTGTTGCCCAACCCTGATAGCTACAAAACAATTGTTTGAATGTTTCAGGATTAAAGTTTTTGGCACGTTTTACTTTTCGTGCAAAGTTTTGCTTAATGCTTTTCCGCAGCTTTATGTGTGTGTGCCTGAATACATAACCAACAAAATCGAGGCCGCGCGATTCTAACGGAAACACCTGGTGATTGCTTTTGATTTCGAGCTTCAGGCTGTCGCGCAAGTAGGCTCTCATTTCGTTGAGCAATGTTTGCAAAAAGGCTTTGTCGCTGTGCAAAACAACTATATCATCAGCATAGCGGAAATAGTATTTTACGGACTTGGTTTCTTTGAGCCAGTGGTCAAAATTCGACAAGTAAAGATTTGCCATGTATTGCGATAAATAATTACCGATAGGCAAACCCGGTGCACTTTCAATAATGCCATCGAGCAAGTTAAGCAATTGTGGGTCTTTGATCTTTTGCCTTACTATCTCTTTTAATATTTCGTGATCAATGTTTGGATAGTATTTTCTTATATCTATTTTCAAGCAATAGACTGTGTTTTCCTTATCGCTTAAGGCTTTTTTTACATCATAAAACGCTCCGTGTATGCCCCTGTTTTTTACACACGAATAGGTTTGTTTAATTAATGTTGATACCCATATTGGTTCAAGCACGTTCATGATTGCATGGTGCACAATACGATCGGGGTAATATGGCAGGCGGTAAATAGTGCGCTCTTTGTTATTATCGGCGATGATATTAAAAATGTGATATTTACCTGTTTTATAACTCATTGTTTTCAGGCTTTCATGAAGCGCGTAAATATTGGCATCTGCATTGCGGCAGTGCCTCACAACACCGTATGATTTTAATTTGCCTTTTCGGGCGCGCTCATCGGCAAGCCTCAAATTTTCGAGGCTTATAATCTTTTCATACAAATTACCATACCGCTTCATAACTACACAATTTATTTTGCTATTCGTACTTAGCGTCTTCTACTGCCGGGGCAGATACCAACACCGTTTTGAATGTTTCGTTTTTTGCCAAGAGGCAAGGCCTTACCTTTCGTGGTTTTTACACCAAAATAGCATAGCTGAGACCCGATATTCGCATTCGTATTCGCAGGCGAATTATTCGAATTCGAGTAACCGAGCCCTGCATTCGCGCCATTATTCGCATTGCCGCTGAGCAGGAGGGTCGAAAAGTAACAACCTGTAAATAAATTAAAGAACTATCTTTTTTTTAACCGCCCGAGTGCCGCCCTGCTTAAGCAGAGATAAAGCAAAGCCGAGACCCGATAAGCGCAATCGCAGACGCCGGCGAATCAGCCGAATACGAGCAACCGAGCCCCGCAAGCGCGCCAGAAAGCGCAGCGCCGCCGAGCAGGAGGGTACGCAGTGCAGGTGCAGATGCAGGTATGTTTTGATACCAGTAGTCACACCAGAAGGTGGTTGACCCGCCGCCTGTGGCGATTAAAGGCACAAGATGCCCTGGTAGCATTTGTTTGATATAACCATCAGCACGCGGTGCGATACCTATATCAGTCATGTTATTATAATTAGCGTCGTTCCAGTGCGCGGGGTTTTCACTAACATAAATCCTGTGCGTGGGGTCGGCATCGGCTGCGTGTGCGGCCCTTATATTAATACCATCAACATTTTTCCATCCGTGGCCAAATACCTGTTCAATGCCCCTGTAGCGGTTGGCAAATGTTTGCAGACCGCTGCCGGCATTATAACCTGCGGGCATAATAAATGAAACTTCGCCGGTGCCGTTGGACAAACTATCGGTGTAGCCGCAAGGCACGAATAGATAATAAAGATTCCATGCGTTCCAGTGCGTGCCGTTTAAATTCGTAACTCCATTCCCTAGTCCGCCTTGCCGATAGCCATTCACATCAAGGGCGGCATTGTAAGCCTTCTGGCTGTTCAATGTGGCATATTCAACTGTAAACAACCAGGTTATTTTCCAATGTGCGTAGTAGTTATACATTTCCCACCCTGCACCACGTGCGCGGGCATAGGTTCGGTAATTAGTTCGCGAAAGTGAAGTGGCTGCCATTCCTAACAATGTGCGGTCTTCAGCATCCCAAGCGGCATTGTTGTTTCCGCCGCGATAGGCCGCGGTGGTGTTTTTAACCGAGCTAAGCACGTTATCAGCGCGCCTTACAGATGCCTCATAAGCACTTACATATTGAGGTTTGGAATAGGTAAAGCCCGGCAGCTCAAACTGGCTTATTTTAAAGCGCCAGGTTGTGCCCACAAGCTCATATTTAAAATAAAAACCCGGCACATAAACCATCACCTGCCCATCGGTGCCATCCAGAACGGAAGCCCCTCCGTTAATTTTTTCAGCCCAATTAGCAGGGTTAAGCCGGTAGGCCTCCACGCCATTGTCGGCAAGCACACAGCCGTACATACCATTTTGAATAGGAAGCTCGCGGTGCAAATCGCTGTTACCAATCCGTGTTCCATCAGGGCTTGAAATGGTGGTGTCAAACTGCACACCGTACCACAAAGGATATGTGCCGGCTGTGACAACAAGGCTTTCAACATAATCTTTATCGGCGGCCACAGCCACACGGTCGGCGGCGGTGGCAACCGCATCGGCATTTGTGGCTGCGACATCTAGCCCCGTTTGAACACGATCTGCCGCCGTGGCTACTTTATCCTCACCCGTGGCAACGCGGTCTGAACCGGTCTGAACACGATCTGCAGCTGTAGCTACTTTATCCTCACCCGTGGCAACGCGGTCTAAACCGGTTTGAACACGATCTGCAGCCGTGGCTAATTTATCCTCACCCGTGGCAACACGGTCTAAACCGGTTTGAACGCGGTCGGCTGCGGTGGCAACTGCATCGGCATTTGTGGCAACAACATCGAGTCCGGTTTGAACGCGATCTGCAGCTGTAGCTACTTTATCCTCACCCGTGGCAACGCGGTCTGAACCGGTTTGAACGCGGTCGGCTGCGGTGGCGGTTGCGTCAGCGCCGGTTGCGGCTACATCAAACCCGGTTTGAACGCGATCAGCCGCGGTGACGGCCGCGTTGGCGCCGGTTGCGGATACATCAAACCCGGTTTGAACACGGTCCGCAGCGGTGGCGGCTGCGTCGGCCGCTGTTTGCACCTCAAGGCTTTCAAAAACGTCTTTCAAAAGCTGATTCATTTCAGGGCCTTCGGTAAGCTTGTCGCTACCCACCAGGCTGTCAATTTTTTCGTAAAGGGCGGTTGGGTCAAGTGCCATTTTATTACGGTTTAAAGGTTATTTAAATCATGTTTATTCAACGGTTAAATAAAGCAGCTCGGTAAACTGTCCCTCGGTCACGTTCATGCGGTCGTGGTAGCTGATACCATTTTCGAGCATCCGCGCACGGCTATTTTCGAGGTCAATGTACGACAGCGCGAGCGACGGAACACAATCTGAAAGCTGTGTTTGATAGTTCATGCGCTTAAGTTTACTTAGCTCGAGCGTGTGCCGCATACGCATAAAGTTGAGCGAGCGCTGCGTTGCATAGCCGGTGCGGTTCCATAGCGATGTGAAACCGCCGGCGGCACTAAACAGGCCATAGTTGTATATGTTTTGCTTGTTCGTGACGTCTTCAAAATCACCGCACAAAAACTCAATTTCATCCTGGACCATTCGCCCGCTTACGTTTGCATTTACCAGGGTGCCACTAACGCTGTCATCATAGTTCATGCGGTCTTTTGTTACAACGCGTACCTTCACATTTGTGAAAACGGTGTCTACAATATCGGTATCGGTTGTGACCGCCGCATACAGGCGCACCGTGAGTGTGCCCGACATGGGTATGCCATAGCTGTATACTTTCCAGGTTTTTACTGATTTACCAATTGCGCCTTCCTCAACAGTTTCGGCGTCAACAACACCGAAATTGCCGGACGTGTCAATGTACACGCCTATACGCATTGCCGGGTCAAGTAGCGGTATATTGGCGAATTGAACCCATAGAAGGCCGGCCTCCTGGTCGTCGTTAAGATAGCCGTATAACGTCTGCGTGTATGGTACGTCCTGCAGATACAACACCATGTACAAAGGCGCGGCTTTGCGCGTACCCGATGCGCCAATCAGGCCATAATCAACACTAATTTCAAAGCACTCGGTTGACTGTTTAACATCAACAAATGTTTGTGTTATGTATTTAGTCCACAGATATGACGGTCCAGGTGTATTACGAACATTGTTCAACTTTACAAGCCTGAGGTCTTTTTTTTCAAAGCCTCCATCAATTGCGGCAATTGTACAGTCGTTAGCTGTCCAGCTGTCCGTTCCTGATTTAAAATCACCATTCAGGATTAAATTTTTAACCAGCGCATTTTGCTGAATAAAGGGCTGCGCCTTCACCGGAGGAAAATACTCAATGTTCAGGTGACTCTCAAACCAAAAGTCGTCGCGCTCAGCCGCTACCGTGGCTGCGCTGCCCGTTGGTGGCACAAGGCTAAATTCATCGAGCATGTAGTTTGTGTAGGTAATCAGGCACCATTTGCCGGCGCGCTGTAATAAACGGCAGCCGTAAAATAGGCCCTCGATCACCTCACCAATTTTTTTGCCTTCAAAAGCGCGGGTGTCAATAAGCAGGTCTAAAAAAGGAACTGAAAGGGTGTTTTGCCAGTCGATCGCACTGTGAAGCTCTAAACCGGTGCCAGTTAAAGACAGCGCGCCAGTGAGCCAGCTTTTGAGGCTTCGACGCTGGTCGCCCACAACTGCTGACGCCTCGAGACCGCACGCGTAGGTGAGCAGGTCTGTCGCAACAAACTGCATTGGAATTGGTGTGCCATCCGGAACCCGGGCCTCGTTATATTGATCCGCAACGATATAGCCGGCCCAGAACAATACATCATCTTTAAAAATATGCACCAGGTTGGCAAAAACATATGTACTGAATAAATCAGCAAATTCTGCCTCGGACGAGGCATAAAAGCTGATTGTTGCTGTGCTGCCATATACCACCGGCCAGTTTTGTACACCCTGGTCGCCCCACTCAATTACAAGAGGGTCTTCCCGCGCTTCGCACACAACCGGGTCGTCTTTATATTCATATTGCCACACCTCGATGCGCGTTTGCGCGCCATTGAAGTCCTGGTATTCAATTTTTAGCCTTATGTCTCTTACGTCAGCCATCAGATTGTTCTTAAAGCTAGTTTTTGATCAGCGCGGCGCAGCAAAACGCGAAGCTTGTCGCCGTCGATATATAAGCCATCTTGCACCAGGTTAACGGCCACCTGCATGGCCCCACCCTGATTAGTTGCCTTACGGTTAAGGGTGTGTCGCGGATCGTCGCGCCGGAGCACCTCCTCGCCCGAGTTTGCACGAATGAGCATTTTGTCGCCAATGAAACTGTTGCCGCCTATTACACCCCCCGTTTCAAAGCGCGGAATAGCCGCAAAAATTGAAGCAACAGCGGCAACCGCTCCGAACATAGCCACCAGCGAAGCCGGGAAAGGCATTTTTGCGGCTCCCGCAACCGCCGACGCCGCCGCCTCGCCCTGCTTGGCCGCAATGATACTGCCAGAGCTGGCCATTTGCGCGGCCGTGAGTGCACTTATTTGAGTAATAATGACGGGAATTTGCTCAATTGCCGTTGCAAAAAAATTGAACCAGGAGCCTGTAGCCTGGTCAAATGCACCGGCTATGGTGCGCAGGCTACCGGCGGCTGATGAAGCAAGCTGCTCATAGCTTTGTGCAAGTCGCTCGTTTGCCTGTATTTTAAGTTCAGTGATCTCGAGGTCTATCTCTGTCGTGCGCTGTCCGTTAATTGCCGCAAACTGCATCATTGCCTCCAGGTGGCGGAGATCCTCTGCCTCGAGCAGCTGGTTGTAGGCTTGCGCGTCAACCAGCCCGGCCTCGCGCTGTTTTGCAATTGCCAGGCGGCGCTCGTTGTGCGTTTCCTCTGCCAGTTTAACAATATCAATGCCGGCGGGGCCCATATCGTAACCCGGATCAAACTGAACAGCCGCTGCGCCTTCTTTTGCCGCGCGGGCAAAGCTTTTACCGTAGGCGAGTCCGGTGGTGGTTGCCGCAGTTGTGGCGGCTTCGGTACTCAAAATTATTTGTTCAACCTTTTCTCTTTTGCCCATTGCATTTAAAAATGCTCTGACAAAATCTTCACCAGCCGCTTTTCCGGAATCCTCCCAAGTTTGAGCTATATCATCCCATCCGCTTTTTAAAGTTTCTGCCGCCAGTGAATAAAATCCAGTTGAAAAAAATGTATATGCTGTACCTAATGTTTTTAATATATTACCTACCTGCTTCAATTGATGAAACATATAAGTAAAAGTAGATTGAACTGAGAATTTTATCATTTCTATACTGAAGCGAAAAAACTCACTTTCATTATATAAATCAATAAAATAATTCGTGACTTTAACAATTTCCTTAATTGAGGTATTTGCCCATTCAACCATTGTTATTTTAAGCCTTAGCATTAAATTGGTTGTGTCGCCAAAAACCTGAGACGCAACTGTATGAAAATCGGCCAAGGTGTCAGTATATTTTTTTTGCAGCTCCGCAGCTTCGCCTGCGGTGGCCATTACTTTCGCAAGATCGGTTTCCATTTCATGCAGGTTTCGTATAAACTGCACGGCGTCTTCGCCAGGCCCCCCGAAAATGTCGGCCAGGGCGGTGCCCACCTGCGGCGCCTGCGCGGGCAGGGTGCTCAGCTGTCTGCTCACGAGCTGCATCACCTGAAACATGCTCATATTGCCCGAGCTGATTGCCTGCTGTATCCGCGAGCTGCTTAGGCCAATTGCGTCGAGTGCGTCGCGTGTGCTCTGCGTCATTTCGCGCAGCCTGATGCTTCCTTCCTTGATTGCGTCAGCTGATTTGTCGTTAAACACACCCATTTTGTTGCCTTCTGCGATCACGGCAACCATTTGCGCGGCCTCGAGTCCGGCCTCCTTAAAATGCGTACTGTATTCTGATATCTGCTGCAGGAAGTCGCCCTGAAGGTTTGCCGTTGTGGCAAAGCCGGCATTCATTATATCGAACGCCTGCCTGTTGTTTGCTCCAAAAGTGGCCATGAGGGCGTTCGATGCGCGAAGGGTGGCGTTTACGTCCTGATCGTAACTGTCGGCGATTGCCTTCACCTGCCCGGTCATATTATCGAGCGCGGCGCCCTGCAGGCCTGTAAGCTTACTGATTTCGCTTTGCACCTTACCAATTTCGCGGGCGTAGTTAGCAACTGCCATGGCGGCGTCTTTGATCTTATCGGCTGCAAACAGCGCGCCTGCCGCAACAGCCGCGCCTTTCATCAGTGACTTAAGCCCGCCTACCTGGCCGTTAACCTGGTCGGTTTTGCCTTTAAAATCAAGTATGTATCTATACGTTTTATCAGCCATTTTGCCACTTTCGTTTTAACTGTTCAAACCGCTCGCGTGTACTTGGTTTCGCGTTGTCCAGCTTCAGCCGCTTGATAGCATCATCGCCGGGCAGCTCGATCAGGTCGAACACGCTTATTTTTTTTGCCGCCGGCGGGGCCAGCGTGCGCCACACCTGCCACCGCGCTACCTGCCAGGCGAGCTCCTCATCGCGCCTCACCTGCGCCTCGCGCTGCTCGCGGAAGGCCCTCAGAGCCTCAAAAAATTGCCCCGGGGTGAGATCAAGAAAAGTACTCAAACTCATCCCCATCTGCCCCAGGGCGATTCCTATTTGCTCATCGAGGCTTAAAGGCCTTCCTGTCCCTCCCCCAAGCCTGGCTCTTCATCTTGGCCGGGCCCGGGTTGAGGGTTCGGAATTTTTGTCTTTGCTTTTTCGGCGTCGCTGAGCAGGCTCCAGGCGCGCATCACATTGCTGTCGCCGACGTCTGATAAATCAATGAACTGGTCAAAAGAATACCTGAAGGAGATGTCGGCGCGCTTAGCGCAGTCGCGGAGTTGGTAATACACGCTTGCAAACAGGGCCCCTATGTCGCCATTTTGCAGCTGCTCAAACGTGTAACCCGCCATTTGCAGGTCGTAGGCCCCGCGGTTTGTGCGATAAAAAGGCCACGCACTTCCGTCAAATTTCACTTTTGCTACTGTAGTTTGTGTCATATTGCTGTGTTGTTAAACTGAAACGGTTTTGATTTCAATTGCCCCGGCGCTCTGCAAAGTGCAGCTGATCGTGCTGTCGGCATCAACCGCATCGTTTCTGTCGATGCTTTCGATGAGGAAAAGCCCCTCAACATATTTGTCTCCGGCTACCTCTGCAACCTCTGCAGTTTTTGCGGTTACGTCGGCCGTTGGCCTGCCCGAATATTTTACCGTGACGGCGGTGCTGGCGATCTTAAGGGCCAGCAGATCGTGAAAGCCATAACCGTCATAAGTCTGCAGCGCATTGATTGTGATTGTTGCCTCCTGAACGCCTGCCTTGCGGCCCTTAAACGGTCCGGTTTGCTTCGTTACCCGCTCGCGCAGGTTACTTTTATGGCTCTGTGTGTGCTCAGTTGCGTGGGCAACCGGTGTCCATGTTGGCGCTTGTGTGGTGCCGGTGTTGATGTACACCATGATGTCGCCCCCGTTAACAATTCCTGTGTTTGGCATGACTATAAGACTTTAGTTAATGATTTATAAATTACTTTAATTAAGAACAATACAATTGAAAACACACCCACACAAATCAGAAGCAGCTGATACCACTTGAGCCGGTTCACTTCGTAGGGTACGGGCACTTCGACCGGCACCTGCTCGCGGAACACCGTGTCAGTAACGTAAACAGTTATCGTGTCGCGGATGGTACGCAGGCGATAGATGATTTTGCCTTCCTCGAGGCTAAAGTTGCTCTCGAGGCCTGGCGTTTTTATTTCGTCGAGCGCGCGCAAAACAACCCGGTTAAGGCTGTCGCATTCAAGCAAGGCGCGTAGGTTGGCACTGTCGGCCGGTATTACTACCATTGCCGGGCGCTCCCGGACAGTCGTTTCGCTATTTACCGGCACATATCGCACCGGCGGTTTAGCGCCGCATGAGGAAAGAAATATCAATAATGCGATGATTAATGTGTGTTTCATTAAGGTTTAATTAGGCTTTTTAGCTCGTTGATTTTTTTGAGGAGGCCGGCATTTTCGCCTTTAAGCTGCTGCACCTCGATCTGTAGCTCATTTACCCTGCTCATGAGGTTTGCGTTTTGCGCCTTTACCTCAATAAGTTCGTTTAGTGTGCGTGTGTAGTTTTCAGTCAGCAGATTAATCGAATTTTGAAGTTCGCTCAAAAAGTCGTTGTTTCGCTTGCGGCGGCTTACCAGCCAGGTTACCGCACTTGCAACTGACCCGCTGCCGAGTATCGTAATGATTGTGTCAATCATGCATCTAGTATTTGAACATTGTCAAAGGGTCAATCCAATCGCCGTTTTGCTTCACCGTAAAATGCAAATGAGGCCCCGTGGTGCGTCCTGTATTGCCCGATGCCGCTATATGTTGCCCCTGCGCCACCGGCTCATTCCACGCTGCATAGCGCTTGCTTAAATGCGCAAAACCAAAGCGTGTTCCATCAGGGGTTTCGAGGGCCATGCATAGGCCGCCTTTTTCGCTGTCAAACAGCTCTGTAATTTTACCGTCTGCAGGTGCTAACACCGGAGTGCCCACCGGCGCGGCGATGTCGATGCCGTTGTGAAAACCTTTTACCTTAGTGACAGGGTGCACCCGCTCGCCAAATTTGCTTGTGAGCTTTCCGTTGATGGGCTTTGTGAGCTTTTTCATCCTTCTGCTTTTTTAGGTTTATTTTTTTGAAAAAGCCCCCGGCGCTAAGGCCGGGTGCTTAATCAGAATGATGACACACGAACAGTGTCTTATCATGCCGCCTCAACCAGAACCACGGTTCCTTTTTCGTCAGCACGAACAGTTTCAGCGCCAAAGCGTTTCCAGGCCTCGAGCAGGGTTCCACCGTTCATTCCTGGCGCATTTGGAGTAATATTCACGCCGGCTGGCGCATCGCCAAAGCATACATATGCTTCGTGCCAGAAAATGCTTGCCGGGCGGTCGGTGGCTGCTGTTGCAACGTCCTCGAGCTTAGCTCCAGCGGCGGTCATAATCACACCGATGTGGCCATTACCGTTGAACCTGCTCATGATTTCGATGTTTGCAATTTTGCCCAGGATGCCCTTTTCCAGCTTGCTGGTAACACCCAGTTTGTCGTAATCAACAAATTCGGCAAGGGCAAGCAAATCGGCGTACACGTCCTCAGTTACGAGGCCAAACATTTGACCCGGCATGTTGAAGATATTGCTTTTGCGCAACACCTTTGCAACGCTGATCATGTCAGCTTTAGTAGCGGCCTTACGGGTGCCCGTGACTCCCTCTACCGAGCTTGCGCGTCCGGCTCCGGTTGTGGGAATGATAAGGCCGCTTGTGGTCGGACACCACTGGTATGCAGCCCAGTCAGCAATTTTAGTGCGAATTTGTGCCGCCTGCTGCTCCTGGTGGTTCTGGCGCTTGCTGTAGTTGGTCACAATTTCGCTTTCGTTTGTGATAAGAATACCGTCGGCCCAGAAGGGATACATAGTACCTGTTTTTTTGCCGTCAGTTGCAATTTTCACCTGTATGGGCAGCGTTTTTGGCTCGCCGCGATGTGCCGTTGCGGGTGTCGAAAGCTGCGGGATTTCAAAGCTGCCCGCGTCAGCGGCCTCGCTTATCCTACGCGCTTTGATCCAGAATGAGTTGTTAGGCTCAAGAAGTTTAGCCACCTCACCGGTGTATACTACTTTGCTAATTTCAGACATTTTATTGGGTTTTTTGGTTAGTCGATTTGCTCGCCTTCGGCCACAAACTTGCTGCCGTCGTAGGTGAAGCTTTTTGTTTTTGTTTTGCCGGCAACACCTGTGATGGTTGCGCCAGTCATACCGGGGCCGAACGCTGTTGTTTCGGTTCCGTCGGTCTTTGATTTCACGAACATCCTTGCGCCTACGGGCACTTCGCTGTCGATGGTGAGGTTGAGGGTGCGGTTGCCAGTTGCCGGCACGGTGACACCATCGATGATGGTGACGGTGTCAACGATGGTAAGGGCCTGTGCACCGGTTGCGGTGAGCGCAATAGTCTGCGCATCGTCGAATGGGAATCTGATTTTTTCAGCCATTTTATTTAAGGGGTTTGGTTACACGAATTTAGCTTCGTACTCGGCCTTCAGTTTATCAAACTTAGCCTTGTCGGTTGATTCCATCTGGGCAAGTGCCTGTGGATTGTTTTTTTGATACCAGTCCCAGTCGCGGGTGTCGGCCCCGGCTGCTGCCTGTTGGTCCTGCCTGAGTGCACTGAGCTGTGCGATGAATTCGCTCAAACGCGGGTTTGTGTTGCCCTTAAGCGCCGCCGGGTCAATATTGACGAAATCAGCAAACAGGCCGGGGTCTTGTGTGGCAAGGCGCTGAAATCCTGCCTCGGTTGCGTCGGTGATCACACCTGCGCCTTTAGCAACTGCAATGAGCTTATCAACCAGCTTTTTGTTAACCGCGTTGAGTGCGGCAACCGCATTGTTGTGCGAGGTTTCGAGCTGATCAACTGCTGCCATAATAGCCGCTTCGTCGGCTGTGGCCGGAAGCTTCAATTTTGCGATCAGATTGTTCATTTTATGATTATTAGGGTTAAAAGTTTCTTTTGTGAGCATTGCAGCTATGGCTGTGTGATCAAGCGCCATAAGCTCGCGTTTGCGTCCGGTTATAATCACCTCGTCAACCAGTTTTGCCGCTGCCGCCTTGTCGGCGGTTAGCCACAGGTCTGTTGTGGTTAACATGCGTTCCACCTCCGACGTTTCGATGCCGCGTTTGGCGAGCATCTCAACAAGCTGTAAGCGCAGCACGGCAAGTGCTTTTTTATCCTTTGCACTGAGCTTTGTAACAGCCTCGTTGTCCTCGTTGACATAATAGGGCGAGTGTAGCATCAGGCGCGCAAAGTCATTCATTGTAACGCGGTCGGCGGCTGCCACGAATATAGCGCCCATCGAGGCGGCGATGCCTTCAATATGTAAGTGTATGTGGGCTGGCGCCCCCATCATCGCGCTAAAAATCGAAAGTCCGTGGCTGATCAGCCCACCGTCACAGTTTAGCCTTACCTTAACGGTGTCGTAGTTGTTTGCCAGGTAAATCAGTTCTTGTGCGAAATAATGGCCGTTAATTTGACCCTGCTCGTTACCAAGTGGGCCAAACAGTAGCATTTCGGCCTGTTTTAGTTCGCGGTTTACAATTTTACCATGCTTAAGCTCCATGTTGGGTGCGTTTGTTGTGGCAAAAATGACTGCATAATTTCATATAGTCAATTAATATGGAATCCCATTCCTGGAATTATGTAAGCATTTCTGGAAATTTTCTTTTTTAAGAAATCATATTGCATTTTTGGACAAAATCTACATTATGCTCGACAAACACGCAGCAATACGCACCCTATTCAACGCAGGTTATGAGCAACGCGATATTGCCCGGATATTACGCCTCACTGAGGCAACGGTGAGCAAACACGTTGCCAAGGGCAATATGAAGCGCAAACGCATCGAACACAGCATCAACAGGCAAACAAGCGAAGAAAACGCACTTGCGGCCCTGGCGTATCAAACCAAGGTACTGCGCATGATCAGCGAAAAGCTCGAAAGCGAGCTCAAAGAGGACATGAGCGTGAGCGAAATGGCCAGCAAGCTGATCCCAAAAGGCGAAATTGACGCAGTGCAAAAGCTTTTCACCACGGTAAAAGGCCGCGAGCTCGACTGGAGCGCCATGGTGCAGATATTACGCAACCTCATGGCCTACGTCAAAGAGGAAGATATTGAGCTTGCGCAGCGCCTTGTGCCTATTATTGACGTTTACATCAACGAAAAGCGCCGTATTGGATGAAGACTGCAGGCTGGAACATAGCCGAAAAGCGGCAGTACGAGGCCTGGATGAAAGAAAAACAGGCTATCATCAACACCAACCCTGTTGCCAGGGAGACCGAAACAGAGCAACAGGCAAGCATAGCGCGGGCAAAAACTGATTTTGTGTTTTTTGCAAGGCGCTATTTCAGTCACCTTGCCGGGAGCGACTTTGCTTATTTTCACAAATCTGCTGTGCAGTATATTGCGCAAAACCCCGACATGCTCGGTGTGCTCGAGTGGCCCCGCGAGCATGCAAAATCAATTATTGCAGATGTAATGGTTCCCATGTGGCTCAAAACACGCGGCGAGCTCACAGGCATGATGATAGCTAGCGCAAACCAGGATAAGGCCAGCACCCTGCTGGGCGACATTCAGGCAGAGCTCATGTTCAACAAACAATACGAAGCCGACTACGGAAGCCAGTATTCGTTAGGCAACTGGCAGGACGGCTATTTTGTTACTGCCGACGGCCTGGGATTTTGGGCCTTTGGCCGTGGCCAGAGCCCGCGCGGAACACGCAAGGCCGACAAGCGGCCAAACTATTGCGTTGTGGATGACATTGACGATGCTGTGATTGTGCGCAACAAGGCCCGTGTGCTGGAGGTAGTTGACTGGATTTTAGGCGACCTTTACGGGGCTATGCCAAACAAGGCCAGCCGCCTGATTATTGCCGGAAACCGCATTCACAGGCACTCGATACTTGCACATATGGTCGGTGATCTTGAACCAGGCGACCCAAAGCGCGAGGGGATTTATCACAGCAAGGTATTCGCTCTTGAGAATCCTAACACCAGGGCGAAAGACATGGGCGAAAAGGGCGCGCCTGCATGGAAAGAGCGCTACAGCCGCGACGAGATCATTAAAAAAATGACCAGGCAGGGAAGCCGGATCGGTCTGCGCGAATTCTTTCACGAGCACATTGTTGAGGGCAAAATATTCCGCGAGGAGCATCTGCCCTGGATACAGGTTCTAAGCCTGAATGATTATGACGCCCTGATCACCTACAATGACCCGAGCTACAAGGGCACGGTTACGAGCGATTACAAGGCTATTGTGCTTGTTGGACGCAAAGGCAGATATTACGACATCATTGACTGCTTTGTGCGCCAGTGCAGCACCGGCGAGATGGTGCGCGGTCATTATAACGTGGCCGATCAAGTACCGGAGAAAAAGGCCTGCAGGCACTATATGGAAGCAAATTTCATACAGGACTTAATGCTTGAAGAGTATTGGCGCGAGGGCGAGCGCAGGGGCAAGTTTTTGCGCATCAGGGGCGACCACCGCAAAAAACCCGACAAAGAAGCCCGCATTGAAAACCTTAGTCCCTTTACTGAGCAGGGTTTTGTGCGGTTTAACAAAGACTTGAAGCACAGCCCCGATATGCAGCAACTGCGCGAGCAGTTTACCGGCTTCCCCGACGCGCAACACGACGATGGCCCTGATGCCGTTGAGGGCGCCGTGTATCTGCTAAACCAGCGGGGGGGCGAAAAACGTGGGGGCAAAAGCGGCAAAATAGTGACCGGAAAACCAGTTAACAGCAGGCGAAGGAGCGCCTAATCACATATGAGCGCAGTAAAACAGACTGTTTTTATCGACCAAACAAAAGACTTTAAAGGCTTCATTAGCGACCGCGTGTTGGCGCAGCTCAACAATCAATACAACAGTGAGCTTGTGAACGCCGAAAACATGGCAATCGGCATGGTGCGCGATGCATGCGGGTCACGCTACGACATAACGGGCGAGCTGGGTAAGACCGGACCCGCCCGCAACGCAACCCTGATCAGGTGGATGGCAACACTTACGGCCTATCTGCTATACGGTTCGATTGCAGACAATGATATTCCCGAGCGTGTGGTAAAAAACTATGATGACGTGATGGGCGAGCTAAGGCAGGTTAACGCGGGAAAGGTGAGGGTGCAACTCGACCGGATCAGCGACAGCACGGGCAAAAAAACCAGGTTTCAATTTGGAAGCGAAACACGCCGCGAACACAACGCCTTTTAAACTGATTTAAAAACCCCTTTAAATATGACTAAAAAACCAAGCATTTTAGAGCGGCTGCTCGATAAGTTTGCACCCATACCGCCCACAAAAAGGCGCAAAAACCAACCCCCGCCCCTACAGCCTGACAATATAAATCGGATCGGGCTAACGATCAGCAATCTGAAGGAGGCTGTTGACGCGGCAGAAGACGCCTACAACCCAACGCGGAACGACCTGCAGCTGTTATACAAGCAGGCGCGCAAAGACAGCCACGTTGAAAGCCAGTTTACTATCGCCGTTAATAAGGTGCAGTCTGTTCCTTATATAATATGGCAGGGCGACACCGAAAACGACGATCTGAAGTATTACTTCAAAAGACCCTGGTTTGACGGCTATCTTGAGGGCCTGATTGACGCTGAGTTGATGGGCTACACGCTGCTCGAACTGGGCGACCTGGTAAACGGTGAGTTTGTAAAATGCTCCGTGTTTCCGCGCCGCTACGTGATTGCCGACCGCCGCGAGATGATCACTCACCCCGCCATGCTACGCGGCGCGCCTTACGATGATGCCGTTTTAGAGGGTTTTCATATGCTCGAGGCGGGCGATCCGGCCGACCTGGGCACCATGCAGCTGATCACGCTCGAGGTGATCTATAAAAACTTCAGCCGCGCCGACTGGTCAGATTTTAACGAGCGTTACGGTAAGCCAATCCTCGACATTGCAACCGACACCAGCGACGACCAGGAAACAATGAAAAAAGTGGCCATGGCAAGCAGCTTCGGTAGCAACCTGTACATTGTGCGCGACTTCGACGACCAGGTTAATATCCTGGAGGCAAAAAGCACTAGCAGCAACGCGGCAAACTTTGAGCGCTCTATGCGGATGTCGGATGAGTATATCAGCAAAGTCATCAACGGGCAAAGCGGTACATCCGACGAAAAAGCCTTTGTGGGCAGTGCCGAAGTGGGCGAGCGCATTTTGAACGACTACACCAAGGCCAGGCTGCGCCGGATCAGCAACCATATTAATTACAGTTTGATCCCCCTGATGGTCAAACTCGGTTATCCGCTTGCTGATTGCACCTTTGAGTTTGTTATTGAGGAAAAGCGCGACGACACAAACGCAACGCAGGAACCTGTTAACCGCCTCGTCGCGCAAAAAAAAAAGACTGAGCTGATTTTTTCGCCCGACCTGCAGCCTGTTGCGGCCTCGGCGCTCGACTCATGGCTAAGGCGCTATTTTGAGGGCACTGTGCAGGGGGTTGACAAGACCATGTGGCAATTTACCCTTCGCAGGCTGTTGCGCGCGCTGAGTGACGTTGGCATGAGCTACGAGGCCACATATCAGTATGCCGACCTTGCGCGCACACTGAGGCATGACGCAGCAGTTTTTGCGGCTTTTAAAAACCACGACGAGCAGCAGGCACTTGCAAAACTACTCGTTGGCGCAGACGGTAAGCCCGTTAACTGGCAAACTTTTCGCAAGGCGGCGGCCCCGTTGACCGAAAAATACAACCGCGAGTGGCTACTGACTGAATACAGCCAGGCGCAGGCAAGCGCGCAGATGGCCGTCAAATGGGAAGGGTTTCAGGAGGCAAAAGACCTTTATCCAAATTTGCGCTACGACGCCGTTATGGACGAGTTTACCCGCGACGACCACGCGGCACTTGACGGAACCGTTTTGCCGATTGATGACCCATTCTGGAACCGCAACTACCCACCCAACGGCTGGGGCTGTCGCTGCACGGTAACACAAACCGATAAGCCGGCAACCAGGAAACCAGACTTTAAACCCGATGCCGGATTTAGGTTTAACCCCGGCAAGGACCGCAAACTATTCGACGACAAAACCTATAAAGATGTTGACGAGGCAACAGCCCTCAACATCCGCGCCAGCGCCGAAACGCTGCTAAACGATTACCTCGATGAGCAACGATAACCAGGCCCTGCTCAACAGGCTGAGCAAAATAGAGCGCGAGTTTCCGGCCCTGCTTGCGCGCGCGCCGCAGGTGCTGCGCGTTGAGGGGCTGCAGTTTATTGCCGACAATTTCCGCGTGCAGGGCTTCCAGGACAAGCCCGGTAGTGTGCAAAAGTGGAAAAAAAAGCAGGTAAAAGACGCCAAAAAACCAAACCTGATCGGCGAAAAACGTGGCGGATCGCTGCGCCGCAGCTGGCAGGCACAGGCGGGCAACAAGCAGGTTGTGTTTAGTAGCAACAGAATTTATGCAGGCGTGCACAACGAGGGCCTTAAGGCAGGCCGCCCGCCAGGGTTTACAATGCCCGAGCGCCGCATGATAGGCCCCAGCGAGGAGCTCAACAGACGCATAGGCGAAAAGCTCGACAAAATGATGGATGAACTAATACTTAAATAAATGAAAAAGTTTGAAGGTTTAAGCCCCCTGTACAAGGCCCTGAAGCGAGGCATTTACGACCTCACTGGCGTTGAAGACGTGAACTGGTTTCACGGCTACGAAAACATAGTTTTGCGCGAGCAGGGTATTTTCATTGATTTCCCTGACGAGATTTTGTTTGAGAAAATCACTAAGTCAATGAAACGCGCGCCTGTGCGCATACGCCTGCATGTGTACACAAAAGTGATTCGAGACGTTGACGGTTATGTGCCACACGAGCAGGCCGAAGCGCACGACACCTTTGCGCTGATGGTGCGCGATCAGCTTGATAACAAAGGACTTTTTGAAGCTGAAGGCGACTTTTATGCCGCTGATTTTGATAATGAAGATTTTTTTATTTCGAATCCGCAGGCGCAGCAGCTTTGCCGCGCCCTGAGCTTCACCGGCTGGCGCTATTATCATTATTTTGAGGGGCAGATGGTTACCTTTGTTGAGTTTACGACCGAGGTTGAGGCATAGCATAAAACCGTAAAAACAAAAGCCGCCCTTGTGAGGCGGCTTTTTTGTTGGTGATCATTTTCCTGTAGTCAGGAAGATGATTAATGTTTATTGCGTTTTTTGATCGCTGTAAGCAGCTCCCTTAATGTGCGATATGTCATTAATGTATTATGCTTAAAATCACCAGTTAATGAATCGCTTGATTCAAACACTATTAGTAGCATTTCTTCAAGGGTTTCTTCAAATATTTCAATTTTAGTCGTGCTGGTTATGATTTTTATTATATCCCCATCTTCCATATTAACAAGATTTTTGACATTGTTTGCAACGAATAATTATGCGTATCATAGTAATTTCTGAGAGTATAATTGCGCCATACCGTATATTTTGGTTTGGATGGCAATTGCAAGTGATTCTGGTGCGGTAACTAACAAAGCCCAAATCAGTGTACTTGCTGATTTCCGTTGTTAGTTCACTCTTTTTTGCTACATAAACTTTCATTGGCTAACCCCTTTCAGAATAAGCTGAGTGCCAAAATTGCGTGGTAAAATCATGTCCATGTATTTGATACGTTGCCTTTTTTTATAGGCCATTTTATTCATAGCAATGTACTGGGCCATTTCGCGGCTCACATACAAAACACGGCTAAAACTTAAAAAATGATTAGGGTATTTTCTTGTTCTTACATAAGCACTGCCACCCGTCGAAAGGCCAAGTTTCGACAGCAACTCGCGGTATGGAATCAGTTGGCGATCGTTTACAATGATTATAGGAAGCCCTGATAAATTTAACTCGTAACTTCCTGTCTTACGAATTTCAGGCAAAACCTCCGAGGCTACCCAGTTAGTGAATTTGTCCGCCTCGGGTTTGTTGCTTCTGAAAGCAACCTTGTACATTGCGGGTTCGTTAATAACATTAAACGACTGAACGCCTGAAGGGGTTGTAAGTTTTACAACCCCTTTCCAGTTATCTGGAATTTTCGAAAGCGTTCTTTGTCCATACCAACTAATTCCAAGTGTTTTAAAAACATCTTTAGCAACGAACATTGGTTGGTCATTCAGCACCACTGTTCTGATTGCTTGTTGATCTGAGTTTTTAAACTCGATGGGCAGTAAGTTGCCGGCTTTGTTAATCTTTTCAGTTTGCATATCGAAAAGGTATTAAATATATAACCCCGCTTAGGTGTGCAAACTCAGTCAAGGACTGGATTATCGCGCTTTCGCCACGATTCACCTTACGGGGTTATGTCATTAATAATTGTCAGTAATCTCCCTGACCTGAGTTTGCAAGGGCAAAGATAAGTATTAAATAGAATTTGTCAAGTGTTTTTTAAGGGGTGGTAAGTTTTGCCACCCCTTTGCAATTGTTGATTTATTAACTAATACCCATTAATTTCCATCAAGTCAACTACTCTCCATTCGCCATTGGTTTTTTTAAGCTTTATTTGATAATACTGCCGTATCATGGCCCCAAAGCTATTTTGTGCGTCAACATAAAGCTGCACAATGTAAATATCATCTTTGGGATAGTACCAGTATTTGCTTTCGTTATAGCCGCTAAAACTGGCCGTTTTTGGGCTTTTCAAACCTTTCAATATTGAGGCCTTTGCCAGTTCAAAGGCATAAGCCGCGGCGCGGTTCTTTTCGGCAAGGGCAACGCGCTTGGTGTGCGCGCCACGGGTGGCCAGCAAACTGTCGGTTCTGTGTGCTTTGGCGCTATCCGTTATTTTTTCACGCAGATCTGTGAGGGTTTTAAACAGGCTGTCAACTTCGGCCACTGTTTCGGCTTTATCCAATGCCTTAGCAATTGTTTTATAGCTGGTCAAAGGTTGCGATTCTTCGTTTTCCAGCAGCGCGTTAAAAAACACTATGACCCCAAAAATTACAATAATAACAATGATAAACTTTTTCATGATTCGTGTGTGTTTGTGATTACTTAAAAGGATTGATGTACTTTGCTTTTTCCTGCGCCTGCGAAATGATCTGGGCAAGCTCATGATCGCTCACCACGCGGCGCAGCTCGCGGCGGGCGGGTGTGTTCAGGTAGTTGAACAGCGTGCGCCTGGTAAACCTGTATTGAGGCTCAATAACGCGCGCATAAATCGTTTTCGCGTCAATGCCTTTGTCCTGAAAAAACAGGTAAACAGTTTGCACTTCAACAATTACTTTTAAAAGATTCGTGTTATTGTAGCCCATAAAATTACGTTTTTTTGGTTTCGTTAATCAACTCGATCATGTAATACGCGATCGCTTTAATGCTTTGCGCGGTGTGGGCACAGTTGCCCGAGGTGAGGCGCGAGGCCTTTTCGTGTATGCTCTCAAATGCTTCCAGGAGGGTTGCGAGTTCGGGGTTCAGGGTATCGGGCTCCTGGTTCCGGGTGGTGTATGGGGCGGGTGTTTCGCTCATCGTTGTTTGTCAATTTGTTCGTTAATATTCATCAATAGGGTTTCCTCATACACTGCGCTATCAACAAAGGGGAAATTGTCGCAGGTAACCTGCAGCGCATATGCCGCGGATAGTGATAGCGACAGCCCCGTTTTTTTGTTTGGTTTGAATCCTCTGCTGCGCAGCTTTTCAGTTATCTGGAGCAGCTCCTGCACAAGCATCTGGTGGTAAACATCGAGCTCAGGCGCCGGCTTGAAGCTCGAAACAAATGCAGTTAAAATAGTGCGCAGGGCCGTGGCCTGCTCGCGGCTGTCGAGCTTTACCTTGATTTTTTTGTTGAGCAACATGGCAAGGCCCGTGTGTTTGTACAGCACTTCAGCGGCCTGGCCGCTGTATGTGGTTGTGATATTGTCAGCCATGATCAGATGTCTTTAGGGGTGAAAATAAACAGCAGCGCGAAAAACACGACGATAAAAGCCACCGGCGCCCAAAATGGCGCGGTGATGGTCCACCAGCCGAGCTTTACAAGCCCTGTTAGGCGGAGCGTTAAAAGGATAATAAATGCCGCAAGCTGTGTGCGAACAATACGGCGGGGTGTGGTGTACTCTGTTTTCATTTTTTTAGAGATTATTTTGCAATTTTAAATTGTGCGAATCAAAGCTGGCATTAAAACGCCAGCTAACAGTCAACAACCTCCACGCATTCGCGCAGTAGGTTGTTTTTGTGTTACCGTCACTCAAAACATTCCCATAATAAAAGCCGCCACGGTTCCCCATAATAGCCCCAGGTAGGCCATGTAATGCACCCACTCAGGTATCACGCGGTCGGTCCAGGCAGTTGCGCCAAGGTAAAAGAATGACCTGCCCAAAGACATATTGATGATGCCATTGTAAACCGGCCAGGCGAGCAATGCGGCCAGCAACACCCACGCGGCTGGAACCTTCAGCAGCAGCATCACAAGCCACACACCGCCGCGGATCAGCGCACCCGTGCGGTGCCAGCGGCGGCTCCATAGTTGCTTGCCCGCGCGCCCGGCGCGCTCCCAGGCAATAAATTGCACGTTGTAAACCGCCATCAGCAGCATTATCACCAACTGTATGGCAATAACCAGGTAAATAATTGTCGTTGTTGTCATGTTTAAAGGGTTTTTAAATTGTGTTTAATCGTTGTTTTCAATGTAATATTCAGCCACACGCTTACTGCCCCGCACCTGCACCATACGCGTCTTCACGGCGTGGCCCATCCGGCGCAAATCGTAGATGCGTGCCGATGCACGCAGGCATCCAAACTCGCGAAAAATGTGCAACGGAGTAAGGCTGCGGCCCCGTTGCAGGGCCCGTAGGATCATCTGATTTTGTGTACCTACTCTTTCCTGTTCGGTGGGGTTTAATTGTTCCATAATTCGGCATTTAAATAGGTTTCTGCATACTTTTTTTGAGTGCCAGGGTAAAGCGAGCTTTCGTACTTCAAAATGAAGTTGTAGGCCCTCACCTGGTCGGTGGCTTTTAAGCGCTGCCAGGCCCTTTGTGTGCGCTTTTTCGAACTCCTGATTTTTTCGTTGTACTTATCCCAAAACATCTCGAACGTAATGTTTTGCTTTATTTCGGTGAAGACTGCCGTGGGCGATGTTTTTAAAAACTTCTCAATATCGGGCAGGTCTCGGGGAAGCTGGCGCAGCAAAAAAACCTGTTGCGCCTCGCTTAGACCGGCCCCGCTCTGGTCAAAGCTCTGAAGCAAACCATCGTCGTTAAACACGAAGGTCACCTCACCCGTAAATGTAGTACTCGTCAGGCTGTAGTGTTTCATCACACAAGGGTTTTTGTCATTAACTCAAACTGCGACACCAGGCGCGGAAGCTCGTCAATGGTGTAGTCCTGCATCGGTTTGTGGCCGTAGCTGTAACTCACCATCCACTCGTCAAGCCTCGCCATGTCAACCACGGCGCGCCGCTGTGTGGCGCTGTATGATGTCCAGCCTATTGTGTAGCACAGGCTCAGTATGCGGCGCCTCATGCGATTTCCGGCCTCCACGTCAACCGACACCTGCACCTGCGAGCCAGGGCTTGCAAGGCGAAGCAACCGCTGCATTTCGTCGAGCGTAAGCTCGCCGCAGTGCTCGGTGCGCCCGTCGCTTGCCTGGCTCACGAGCAGGGGTTTCATGTCCATAATGCCACGTTTGGCAAGTGCGGCGTGAAAGCACCTGATCATGTGTTTTGTTGGGCGGTCATACTCACTTACGGCGGTCATGGCGATATGATTTTACACGTGTGAAACTAAAGCCGCCCGCGGCGCACACCCGCTCAAGCAGGTCAACCGTAAGCTTGTCGTTAACATCAATATAGCCCTCAACGCGCCTGCTGGAGTTTGTAAATGTTGCGTGGTCGAGTTTGTAATAAGCGCTGAGCCTTCTTAGTTTGGTGCCATATGCCCGGGCAATTTGAGTTGCCACCTGCACGCGAAGCACGTTTTCGCGCTTGCGCGATCGGCCGTGTTGCGCCAAAAAGTCATCACTTAACACGAGCTCCTTGCAAACAATCTTATCGAGCCGCTGCAGCCGCTGCATCCAGGCGGTGTTTTTACTTGCATTGTATTTCATAGCATTTTAATTAATTTGCCTACCAGCAAGCCGCTAATGCCTCCAAGCATAGCGCCCGTAGAATACACAATACGCTCACGCCCGGAGCTGATGCTGATGCGGCGCACGTTCATGCTCCACAGATAGCTGATGCCAAAGCCGCACACGGCCACACCGGCCCATGCCTCGCGGCTGATGAACCAGGTGTTGGCCGTTATGAGGGCAACCTGAAAGTAGGCGGTGATGAATAGTTTTATCATTACCTCTTGCTTTTACGTTTTAGTATGTTTCGCCTTTTGCGCGCTGCCCTGCGTTGTGCGGCGGGAGTCATGTAAGGATGTTTTGCCGGATAAAACTCTACAGAAGGAGAATCTACTAACAAAATATCTTGATAGACAGGCAAAGAACTAAGCATGAAAATATCTGGGCTGATCATTTTTCCTCCATTCTTCCCTGATCCTCGACATCAACTACCACCGGAAGGCTCGCAAAATTCAATAGTATGCTTTTATCCTTGCTCATCGAATCCTTGCGGGCAAAGCTCACAGAGTAGGATATTTCGCGGTTTCCAAACGACTCCACAAACATCTGCATTGCTTTTTGCCAGCGCTCATCATCGTAATTATCGCGCACCTTGAGCAATGCGGCAATACGCGAGGGCGTGAAATCGCCCTGTCTGTTGCGCTCCATCAGCGCGGCAATGGTGCGGTAGGTTTGCAAGTCTTTTTTCTTTACCTTATCCTCAAGGAACTCCTTAAGCAACTGCTCGGCCAGTGCGGCGCGCTCATCGTATTCAGGTATCGAATTCCTGTCGAGGCTCACGAGCTCGCCGGTTTTGCTGTGCCGCAGACTAAAACCGCCCTTTGAGTTGCTACGGATGTCGCCATAACGGTGTGCTGTTTCTCTGAACTCGTCGAGCTGCTCCATGCAGTAGTTCTTAAACTGCTGCATCTGGTGCTGAAGCACCATAGCACGTGCAACAAGTGACTGCACCAGGTTATCACGTTTCTTTTCGTATGCAGCGCGCTCTTCAATGCGCGCCAGCCTTTCTTCCGCCTCGCGCTGGGCGAGCAGGGCGCGCAGTTCGGCCGCGCTCAATTTTGATAAGTCAATCGTTTCTGACATATTTAAAAAATTAGGGTTAATGATTAATTTTTCGGCTTTCGGCCGCGTTTTACAACGGGCACGTCAAACCCATTAGCGGTTCCAATGGTTTTTAACGTCTCAGGCATTTCGCGCAGCAGGCGGCGGCCCTCGCTAAACTCAAGAATCTCGAGCGTTACGCTGTCGCGCTTTTCAAACAGGTAAGGCAATATGCCCGTGTTCCTGGTTTCGGCAACCCGTGTTTTGCGCACCGTGTTTACCTGAAAACAGTCGGTTTTATCACCGGCGCGGTCAATGTAGTAGATTTCGTTTTGGTCTAGCTCAAACACATAGCGCGAGCCCTCATGTAGCGCAAGTAGTGCCGTTGCGCTCTTGTTAAATACAATTCCGCGGGCATGTATTGTAACCGTCGGTGTACCGAGGCCGCAGCGCGAAACAAGCGATGGAGTTATTGTCTGTTTCATTACTGCGCCTCCTTTGTAATTGCAGCCGCCACTTCGCGGTCAACCATGAGCTGCCCGCGCTCAATGTCGCCAATCATCATATCAACACGCCTTTCGTGTTCAACGCATATCTGCGACACAGGCTTTGTTTCATAAAAACAGGTTTCGACGCCCGTTTCCCTTAATTTTTGAAGATGGCGCATTTGGGCCACCTGCTGAAAAAATTCTTTGTACATGGGGTTAAAAGGTGTTTGGATAAAAAAACGCCTCGCGAATTACCTTACCGTCCAGCAAATCGAGGCGTGTTTGCCGGCATAATAATTTGTGCTGCAGCAGGCTCACCCGCCTGTTGCGGGTTTCAATGTTGAGTCCTTTGTCGGCCTCAACTGCATCAATTTCTTTGTTTAACTGCTCGATATTTTTATTCAAATCGCTCCGCAATCGTGAATTTTCAACCATGTGCCCTAACTTTTTTTGTGATCAGGCCCGAAGCCATTTTTTCATACGAACAGTGAATTATTTGCCAAATGATGGCATCCGGATAGGTGTCAATTTCGCGGTGCATCGATTCATACCAGCTGCGCATGATGTCAGCCGCCATGGGGCTTTGCCGCGCCTGCATAATAAATGCCTCATCAATAATTGCCCACTGTTGCTTCCACCAGCTCCAGAACGTCGGTTCACTCAAAAACTCCTGCGCCACCTCGCCCGATACGGCAAGATTTTCCATATATGCGCAGGCCTGTTCAAACATGAGTGCGCTGTGGCGGCGGCGGTCAAATTCAAGCAGCCTGCACACCTGGTGTGCAAGCTCGGCCTGCCGCATTTCGCGTTGTTCTTTAATTGTGTGTTTCATTGCTGTTCGGTATTTTGATAAAATTGTTGTGATCCCTCTTCCCAAATCACATAAGGTTGTCCGCCTCCATAGCGGCTCACGGGATAAGCCACGTAGCCCTCAACCCAAACTTTTACCATCGCGTCGTAGCGGATGCTTTTAGCAACACGACCTTCGGGAAGTTTGCCGTCGGCATGGCTCACCAGGATAAATAGTTTTCGTCTGAATGTGTCGCGCAGGCTGATGTAGTCCTGATACTTTAGTCCTGTGTATTGCACACTGTCTATAATGATAATGTCGGGGCTTTTCTGCCTTTTCAGTCGCGCAATCAGTTCGTGCACCGGCTCCTTGTCAAGGACTATCATACGCCTGCTCACGGGTGTAAAATCAACTGCGTCAACTGCGCGTTGAAAGCTCAGCGATGCGCCCTCCTCGAGGCTGTTGTATGCCACACGGCCAAAACGACACATGTATTTTGCAAGCTGCAGTGCAAAGCGTGTTTTGCCGTTGCCGCTGTTGCCCCAAATGAGCCATGCGCCTGTGATTTCAGGCTGCCCCAAAGCATCAGCCCAGGGGCCCTCAAACTCGAGGCCTCTGAACCTTTGCTTACTTAGCTGGCTTATTGGTATGGCGCGTTGTTTCATGCTTCCTTCCTTAGCTCATGATAAATCCTGCGCAGGCTATAGTCGCTGCGGATGATTAGTTTTTGTATGTCTGTAGTTCCGGGGGCGTTGGCCTGTATAACCTGCGCAGCGTGTGCCATACGAAAATGCTTGAGCTCGGCCTCGGTGTCGGGGCTTACTCGTTGATAGCGGCTTCCATAGCGGCTAAACAGCTCGGTATAGCCCACTTTTTTGTGCTCAATTGAGCGCCTGATCTTCTCCCTTAGACCGTCTGCACCCATCATATACCATCCGCAGGCACCCTCGGTTGCGTTCCATAGCGCTTTTAGCTCCAAAAAAGCGCTATAATCCAAATCGCCTGCCTCGTCCAAAATGATAAGGGGCTGCGGGAGTGCACGCAGATAAAACACCAAGTCTGCGTACACATCACCATAACGCCCCGTGTGGCCCACACCAAATGATTGCGCAATGTGGCGCACAAGCTTTTGCTTGCTTTTTACCTGCGAGCAGTCAACATAGGCGGTGTTTTTGTGTGTTGCTGCATAGTGACGTGCGGTGAAGGTTTTGCCGATGTCGGGTGCGTCGCAAAGCAGGCGGCTGGCCGCATTGATTTTGCAAAATTCAAGCTGACCCATAATGAACTGAAAGGCGCCGGTTACGGCAACCTTCCACTCGCGCTCGTTGTCCAGCTGCACGCCCAGGCGGCGGGCAAGGCTGATCCAGTTTGCGTCTGATAACACGTTTGTTGTGTCGCCGTTCTTTATACGGCTGTATGCTGCCGGGTTTATGCCTAATGAGTTGGCAAACTTGGCGTCCGAGCCTCCCCAGTTTTTGCGCCTTTCGGCCAGGGCCCCTACTACCCTTTTTTGTAATTGATCATTCATTTTTGTGGTGTTTTAAGGTGTTTTAAATATCGTTTAAGGCCTTGTTTTTGTAATACTCAGCGCCATACATTGTCATCAGTTCGTCAAGGGTGTTGTCGGTTGCCCGTGTTGTTTCGGCTATTTCAACGGCGGCCTCAATAGCGCTGGCCATCTTCGAGCTTTCAATGATTTCGATGTTTCGCAATATCTTGCCCTCGATGCCCTCGCGCTCCATTTTAAAGAATCGCGCCTGCCTCACCGCCTGTGACTGCCTTACCGCCTCGTCTGCCGGAGTGCGCTCGGCCTTTGCCTCGTTATATCCTTCAACGCGGGCCGCACGGCTCAGGAAGGTGTCGCCCTGGTATAAATAAACCTCGTTGATTATGCCGTCAGCTCCGGGCACATAATAAGCCTGTACCGAGTAGTTATTTGCCTTCAGGTGTGTAAGCACCGAATAGCTGTCAATTGCATACTTTTCATATTGCACCGTAACAAAATCGTTGTTTCTAAGGCTTGTTTGTGTGCTTAGCCCGAGGTAGCGGGTTAGCTTGTAGCGCTGCGGGCGTCCCAGGTCGGGGTTTATGTTTTCGACTAGCACCTGCCAGCGGGTTTTGCCCGGGAACATTTTCTGATTTGGGTGCAGGCTGTGGTTGTAGCGGCTGATGCTTTCGCGCTCTTCGGCGTCGAGCCGTTCAATGCTCAGGCGGGGCTGCTTGTAGTCCTCATCTTTGCCCTCGCTCTTAGTTTTGTAGGCCCCCTTGCCGTTCCAGCGCCCGATGCCCACCTGGTGACGCTTTTCGTCGCCGTATTTTTTGCCGCGTATCAGGTGCTCGGCACGTTTTGAGCGCGACAAGCCCGGGGCCGTGAAGGTTACATATGCAAACATGGCGCGCAGCTCCTCCTCAATGTCTTTCATAAGGTGGTTTTCGACCTCCACCTCGGCGGGCCACATGAGGTTATTTGCCTCCAAATTGCGATACATATCACGGAAGCACTCCCACACCATGCCAACGCTTGGTTTTTCAACGCTTTGAGTACTACCCAGGATAGCGCCCGAAAGCACGTCAAAAGCCACATATGAATTATACCACTTGCCGTCAATAGTTTTGCGGCTAAAGGTGCGGTCATCCATCGTGATTTTTGACAAACTGTACTGAGGCAGCCGGCGGTGGTTAAAGGGCGTTGCCCGCGTAACGTGGTCAATGCGGTTATTGCGCAGCCGGTCAATGATCACCTTGTTTGCCGGGTTGTTCACCACGTTCCAAACCGTTGCGCGACTGATACTTATAAAGGTGTCCTTTGTATTATCAAAAAAATCGGCCCTGTCAAACAGTTGGCCTGTTTCGGAGTCCACAACCTCAAGCTGTCCCGATACAAAACGGAGGTAATAATCATGCACCCAGTCAATGAAAGGCAGGTTTTTCATGCAATATATTGAAAGCAATAGGCGCTCCATCTGATCATTAACCTTGCGGCTGTTTGTGTTGCAATAGCCTTTATGTATCAGGCTGTCGTAGCCGTGCGACATATATGCCTTCAGCTTCTCTCGCAGGCGCACGGGGTTTCCCGGAAGCGAGTGTGGGAACTCGTCTTTATCAAGCTCGTTAATTGCATGCGCTGCCATTTCCCACACATTGCGGGCGTTGCTGCCAAGGCTTTTTGCGCGTCCTTTCACCTTGCCCACCATACCCGATATTGCGTTGAGCAGGGCCGCGTTGGTGGTGTATTCAACCTGCACCTTTGCCGGAAGCCTGCGGCCATCTTCAAGCTCGTAGGCGGCAAAATAGGTGGAGGCCTTTGCGTCGGGTGTAAATAGGTCGCGCAGTAGGTTGCGCCGCAGGGCCTTGTCTGGCTCGCCATACTTATCTATATAGCGGGCTTTTATGTCGTCACGCAGCAGACTCCATGATAACAGGGCCGGGCCAGCCGGTGACCCGCGGCGCACCCTGATATGAGGGCTTCTGTTGATGTATTTCTTAAGTGCATCGTAACCAATAACAGGCATTTCGCCGGCAGATAGTTCCGGCACAGACACACACCTTATGTTATCGTATAGCTCCACTAGTGATATCTTATTGATAAAAAAAACCACTCAGATAACCGCGGGAGGCCTCACCCCCGTGGTTAAATTTGTGCCGCTTATCCACACTGTACGCGGCGAAACTCCTCCCTGTCGGCGCGGTCTTCATGATTGGGGTTTTTCTTGAACTAACTGATTCATTTTTTGGGCGAGGGCGCTACGCTCCTCTATCAATTTTATAATCTCAGTTGCAATCATGTCCGGCATCCGCCTGTGGCCATTTAAGATGACTCCAATCGTACTTTTTTTATAGCCGGTTCTGTTAGCCAAAACCTTCGTATCACCGTGTTTCAACTTTTTCTTTACTTCGCGGTTAGCGGGGTACTTGACAACTGTTCGCATTTTGTATTACTTTTGTTCGTGTATTGTGCAAAAATAGTCAAAATATTAACCATGTCAAGGCCTGACGATAAAATATTTTCCCCAATTAAAGAGCGTGTTTTACAATACGTTGATTATAAGAGCATTTATAGAGAAAAATTTTATCTACAAACGGGCATCTCGCCATCCAATTTTAAAGGATCAGCTGCAAAATCGGAGCTTGGAGGGGATAAAATAGTTAAAATATTGACCACATATCCTGATCTTTCACCTATTTGGCTGACTCTTGGACAGGGCAATATGATCATAAATGATAAAGTATACATGCCGGTTGTTAATGACACCGAGGAAGTATATAAGGCAAAAATACCACCTGGCCCATGCCAACAGTGCGACCTTCGTGAACGGCTGCTTGATGCCAAAGAGGAAACAATCAACTCGCTGCGCGCACAGATCAAAATGGTGCTGAAATAAGCACACACACACGCAAACACCCCTATTTTACCGGATATTATAACGCAAATACCTGCCAATAAACTATTTAAACGCTTATTAATATGGTGTTTTGTTAATTTTAGGCGTATTATTTACCCCTTTAAACGTTGTTTAAGTTTGTTTTTTGCTATATATAACAGCTGTTTATATATGTTAATACACCCGTTTTTTAATGTTTCGTGTCCCCCCATTTGTCCCCCCATTTGTCCCCCCGTTGTGTTTTTCACTACATTTTGTAGTCTTTTGCGGCCGCCCCACCGCAGGCTTGCTTTAACACCCTGCCTATACCAACAAATAAGCACCGTAAGCCGCTATTTTAGCGGTTTACGGTGCATTTATTAACCATGTTTATGTATTACCTTTGCGGCTGCCAGTTAAGTGCTCCGTGCTTGTTGCCAGATAGCACCTGATTATACGATTCGTTTTGTTAATGTAAAACCGTCAAATCACGGCAAACCCGCACTGCCGTAGGCAAAAAACGGCAAAAAATAATTAAGATATGATACATTTTGTTTTGAGGGCCTTAGATGTGGAAAAGTTGATTTAACGATGAAAAAAATTGCATTCAAAACACTGGGCTGTCGCCTAAACCAGTATGAAACTGATGCGTTGGCATCGCGTTTTCACACAGGCAGCTACGAGCTTGTCGACTTCAACGAAGCCGCTGACATCTATATCGTGAACACCTGCACCGTGACCAACCAAAGCGACCAGAAATCGCGGCAGACCATCAGCCAGGCCCGAAAAGCCAACCAGGATGCCGTGGTGGTGGTGACTGGTTGTATGGCCAACAACCACAAGCAGTCGCTGCTCGAAAACAGCAACATCAATTATGTGGTCGACAATGAGCGCAAATCATCACTTTTCAGTATCATCGAGTCCCATTTCAGGGGCGAAGTGGCTGATCCGGAAGGATTCGACAAAGACCTCTTCAGCTACGATGCAGCTTACAAGACGTTTCACACCCGCAGCATGATCAAGATTCAGGATGGCTGCGACAACTTTTGTACCTTCTGCATCATTCCGAAGGTACGCGGGCGGGCAACCAGCCGGCCGGCAAAGGCCATATACGACAACATCAGGGAAGTAATTGATTATGGTTTTAAGGAAGTGGTGCTTACCGGCGTAAACATTGGGCGTTATGGCGACGGCGCCATGAACTTTGAGCGTTTGGTTGAAAACATCCTTGATATTCCGGGCGATTTCAGGCTGCGTATTTCGTCCATCGAGCCCGATGGGTTCTCGGAACGCTTTTTCGAGCTGTTCGATCATCCCAAATTAAGTCCACACCTGCACCTTTGCCTGCAAAGTGGTTCTGAAGATACTCTGTTAAAAATGAGGCGTATGTACACTGCCCGTCAGTTCAGGGAGATGGCCGAACAGTTGCGTAAACGCTATCCCGATTTCAATCTCACCACCGACATCATCGTTGGTTTCCCAGGCGAAAGCGAAGCAGACTTCGCACAAACGGTTCATATGGCCCGCGACCTTGCTTTCAGCCATATACACACCTTCAAATACTCAGTCAGGAGTGGAACGCGCGCCGAACGTATGCCCGAACAGCTCAGCGAGAAAATAAAAAACCAACGCAGCGAAGTGATCCGTAAAATTTCGGACGAAAACAAGCGTGCATACCTTGAACAAATGGCCGGAAAACAAGAGCGCCTGCTCATCGAACGCATTGGTTCCGATGGCATCGCACGTGGCTATGGCGAACATTATTTTCCTATTAGGTTGAAGAACAAAACATTGGCAAGAAATCAATTTGTCGATGTGGTGGTGGGCACGGTGCATGAAGGCAAGGAACTATCCGTCATTGGAAATATGAAAACGCAATAAAAGTTTTTTCAAAGATTGATTTTGTTGTAAATGAAATTTTTGTATTTTTGCAGCCCAAAATTGATTGAGAACCCCTATAAGTAAACAATATGGCAAATCACAAATCGTCCATCAAAAGAATCCGTCAGAACAATACCAAAAGGTTGCATAATCGCTATTATGCCAAGACCATGCGTACTAACCTGAAACGGTTCAGGAGTTTAACAGAGAAATCAGAAGCAACAGCCATGCTTCCTAAACTTCAGGCAATGATTGACAAATTGGCCAAGCGTAAGATCATTCACAAGAACAAAGCCAGTAACCTGATCTCAAAGATCAACAAGTTCACTGCAAAACTCGCATAAACGTTTTCTTTAGTATATCTACTTTGCCTCTTCTGTACCAACAGAAGGGGCTTTTTAGTTTATCACATTTCCTCAGCAGAAAGTCGCATTGGTCAAGCAACCCGGCATGGGCTCCGGTTTAAAACCAAACCTTATCAGATTATCACGCCATGAATCAGGCATTTTCATTAATTTCGCATCAAACAAGCGTTATGGAGAATTATCAGAAACGAACCCCAATCACCCAATGGGCCGAAGACGATAAGCCCAGAGAGAAGCTTCTGCTCAAAGGGAAGGCAAGCCTGAGCGATGCTGAATTGCTGGCCATCCTGATCAGGTCGGGCAGCAAGCGCGAATCGGCCGTAGACCTGTCGAAAAGCATCCTGCATGAAAGCAGCGACAACCTGATCGAGCTTTCGCGGAAGAGTGTGCACGAGCTGATGAAATTCAGTGGTGTAGGCGAAGCCAAGGCCCTGAGTATTGTGGCTGCACTTGAGCTGGGGAAAAGGCGCCGCAATGCCGAAGCCCTCGAAAAACCGGTGATCACCACAAGCAAAGATGCCTTTGAACGCTTTTATGCCGGCGCTTCGGACCTGAATTATGAGCAGTTTTGGGTGATGATGCTCGATCAGGCCAACAAGGTGCTCCGTGTGCTTTCGGTCAGCGAAGGAGGCCTGACAGGAACTGTTGCCGACCCAAAAAAGATTTTCAAACAGGCCATCGAAAACGGTGCCTGCAACATCATCCTGTGTCATAACCATCCATCGGGCCAGCTCAAACCCAGCGATGCCGACATCCGGCTCACAAAAAAAATGGTCCAATCGGGTGAGCTGATCGAAATCAAGGTGCTCGATCACCTCATCATCGGTGGCGACAGTTATTACAGCTTTGCCGACAATGGCCTGATATAAAATTAATTTTACGAACCAACACCACCGCAAACACATTCCAGATTCTATGGCCATAAATATTGTCACCATCATCGGAGCCCGTCCGCAAATCATTAAAGCAGCAGCCCTCAGCCGCGCAATAAGCAGGGTGTTTTCCGGTCAGATCAATGAAATCATCGTGCATACCGGGCAACATTACGACGACAATATGTCGGCTGTGTTCTTCGAAGAATTGTCCATTCCAAGGCCACAATACAACCTCAACGTCGGATCGGCTTCACATGGCTTGCAGACAGCCCGCATGATCGAAGGCATTGAGGACATCCTGCTGAAAGAAAAACCCGATTTTCTTGTGTTGTACGGCGACACAAATTCGACCCTTGCGGGAGCCATCGCTGCTTCGAAAATCCATGTGCCGGTTGTACATATTGAAGCCGGGCTGCGGTCGTTCAACAAGTCAATGCCCGAAGAAATCAACCGGGTGATGTGCGACCATTGCTCAAGCCTGCTCTTTTCGCCCACCCACACCGGATATCAAAACCTGATCCGCGAAGGGTTTAATCCTGCAAACAAGGCGCCTTTTTCGGCCGATAACCCAAAAATTGTGCATTGCGGCGATGTGATGTACGACAACAGCCTGCATTTTTCGACCCTCGCAGAACAGCGCTCAAACATCTTAAACACTCATGGACTGGAGGAAAATGAGTTCATCCTGAGCACCATTCACCGCGACAATAACACAGATCAGCCAGACAGGCTCAACGCCATTTTCAGTGCGTTGATGCGCATCTGCAGCATGAGTCGAAAGAAAATTGTACTGCCCTTGCACCCACGAACAGCCAAGCTGCTGGAGTCGAACCTTAGCCAGGCACTTTATGAAAAGCTTAAGCAGCACAAAGACTTCATCCTGATACCACCGGTTTCGTTTCTCGATATGATCAGGCTCGAGCAACAGGCCTCGATGGTGATCACCGATTCGGGCGGTGTGCAGAAAGAGGCCTATTTCTTCCGCAAACCCTGCATTATCCTCAGGCCTGAAACCGAATGGAAAGAGATTGTTGAAACGGGTGCCGCCATCATTAGCGATGCCAGCGAAACACTGATCATCAACGCTTATGAGCAACTTATGCAAAAGAGAACACTCTCTTATCCACCGATATTTGGTGATGGAAAGGCAGCCGAATTTATCTGCAGCGAAATGCTCGCAAACGCAACTGCAAAAACCAGGTAATTAGCTGCTTAATCGACTCGTTGTATGCGTGCTTTTACGTCAGGTGTAATAATGATTGGCACCTTTTCTTCAATCACGTTGCTCGACTCCAGGCCAAGTGCTTTCACATCGGTGATACCCAGGCGACGGATGAAGTTGTGTAGCTTCATAATAAAGCTTTCTATGGGCGGCAGTTTGTAGTCGATCGTCAACACCCTGTCGAGGTTCACAAACAGAAAGTCGGCCGGAATGGCATGTTTCTTCAGCGATTCGTACTGACTCACCATGCTGATCTCGCTGTTTTTTTCAAGGTCTTCGAGCACCTGACGGAAATAGCGGTTGACCTTTCGTTCAATTTTAAATCCAAGCCTGAAGTCAATTTTAATCAGTACACCGGGAACGATATGGTGCACCTTGTATTCGAATGTGTTGGGTGTTTCAAGGTTTTCGACATGCAACAACCAATAGGTGTTTGCGCGTTTGGGATGCTTGTTGAAAATCGAATACAGTATCTTCGATTCAATCTGATCGATTTTATTGGCCTTGGTCATATACACCAGGTTGGTTGCAATTTTGGCCACCGAGCTGTCTTCGCTGAGGTCTTTGAAAATCCCAAGGTTCTTGCGGTAATTTACAAACGTGATATACTGGTTCTTGATTTTACGTCCAAAATACCATCCGTACATTACCGTAAAAAACAATAGCCCGAGCACAATGGTGAGCCAGCCGCCATTGACAAACTTATGCAGGTTTGCATACAGGAAGGTACCTTCGATGGTGAGGAAAACTGACATCATGACAAGAACCAGCGCCAGGTTAAGCTTCCGTTTCCAAAGGTGATACGACAACAGCGAAGTGGTCATGATCATGGTGATGGTGATCGACAGGCCATAAGCTGCTTCCATGCTGGAGGACTCGCCAAAATATATAACAACAAAAGAACAGGCAAGCCACAGGAACCAGTTGACAAAGGGAATATACACCTGCCCCATCACATTTGTAGGGTAGGCAATCCTTATTTTAGGCCAGATATTAAGCGATACCGCCTCACTGATGAGGGTATAGGAACCGCTGATGAGTGCCTGGCTTGCAATGATGGCAGCAATAGTTGCAATGATAATTCCGGGAAACAGAAACCAGTGTGGCATGATGGCATAAAAGGGATTGCTGCTTCCAATAGTATCAAGGTGGGCCAACAGATAGGAACCCTGTCCGAAATAGTTGATCAACAGGGCAGCTTTAACGAAAATCCATGAAATACGGATGTTCTTGATGCCACAATGCCCCAGGTCGGAATAGAGTGCTTCGGCGCCTGTGGTTGCCAGAAAGACAGCTCCCAGCAGGATAATAGCACCAGGATATGCCGAAAGAAAACGGAAGGCATACACGGGGTTTATTGCTGCCAGCACATGGGGGTCAATCATCAGATAACGCATTCCCAACACGGTCAGCATACTAAACCAGATGAGCATCATCGGGCCGAATGCCTTTCCCATAAAGCCGGTTCCAAACTGTTGAAAAAAGAACAGCACCAGCAAAATAGATAACACAAGAGGCACCACCGGAATACCGGGGTTGATCAGTTTCAAGCCTTCGATAGAGGAAGTTACGGTGATGGCAGGGGTAATAATGCCATCGGCCAGCAAGGTGCTTCCACCAATCATGGTAGCAATGGCAATCCAATTGTTCTTGCGTTTGATCAGGGCAAAGAGGGCGAAAATCCCCCCTTCACCATGGTTATCAGCACGGAGGGTGATAATCACATATTTGATGGTAGTCTGCATGGTGAGTGTCCAAAAAATGCAGGACAAGGCACCGTAAATGAGTGTTTCATTAATAGCAGAAGCATTGGAAATAATGGCACTCATCACATATAGGGGGCTCGTGCCAATATCACCGAAAACAATGCCCATTGTAACAATTAGTCCGGTGAATGTGACTTTACTTATCCCCCTCGTATGCTTATTCATGGCGTTAACCGCATTAAGTCAAGTACTTCTGTTTTGAAAAACAAGGCGCAAAAGTAAATCAATTTATTACCATCTAAATGAAACTGAAAAACTATTTTTGTTGATCGAACAGCTTATTGTATTATTTTTTAGCACATTAGTTGTATAACCAAAAAAGTATTCCTACTTTTGCACTCCATTTTTATTAATCATTAATAATTAACAAATTCATTATGAACCAGTACGAAACCGTTTTCATACTAACTCCCGTTTTGTCTGAAGAACAGATGAAGGAAGCGGTAAAAAAGTATCAGGATTACCTGAAAGACAATGGTGCTGAAATTGTGCACGAAGAACATTGGGGCATGCGTAAGCTGGCCTATCCTATCCAGAAGAAATCGACCGGGTTTTATCACCTGATTGAGTTCAAGGCTGAAGGAACACTTATTGCTGACCTCGAAGTTCAGTTTAAACGCGATGAACGCCTCCTCCGATTCCTGACCGTAAGGCTCGACAAGCATTCAATTGCTTACAACGAGAAGAAACGCAAAAAAGCACAGGACGCCGGTAAAGAAAAGGTTGAAGCTTAATCAACAATCAGTTAACCATTAAAAGTTTACACAATGGCACAAGGAAATTCAGAAATCAAATATTTGACCCCGATTGCAGTCGACACCAAGAAGAAAAAGTACTGCAGGTTCAAAAAAAATCGCATCAAGTATATCGACTATAAAGATGCCGATTTCCTCTTAAAGTTCGTGAATGAGCAAGGCAAATTGCTACCTCGCCGCATTACCGGTACTTCAACCAAATATCAGAAAAAAGTGGCTCAAGCCGTCAAAAGGGCCCGTCATTTGTCACTCATGCCTTACGTGGCTGATTTACTTAAATAACAGAGGAGGAAAACGACATGAAAGTAATTCTTAAACAAGACATCAATAACCTCGGATTCATCAATGACGTGGTAACCGTAAAAGACGGTTATGCCCGTAACTACCTGATTCCAAGAGGCGCGGCCATCATTGCCAACGACACCAACATGAAAATTCTCGCTGAATTGAAAAAACAGCAGGCTTTCAAGGAAGAAAAAGTGAAAAACGAAGCCCTTACCATTGCCAAAGCCCTCGAGGGACTCAGCTTGCGCATCGCTGCCAAAGCCGGTACTTCTGGTAAGATTTTCGGTTCAGTTAACTCAGTGCAGATTGTTAACGCCATCAAGGATGCCAAAAACATCGAAATTGACAGAAAACGCATTCATATGAATGAAGATTCGATCAAGGAAATTGGGCAGTACAAGGCAAAAATCAAATTGCATAAAGAAGTTCAGTTCGAAATCGAATTTGAAGTATTCGCTGAATAGCGCATAAAAATATGCTATCTTTAAAACCTGATTCAACCAATGAATCAGGTTTTTTTTATGCTCTCGAAAAACAGGATAAAATTCATTACAAGCCTCAGGCTTAGCAAGTTCAGGGAACAACACAGGCAGTTTGTTGCGGAAGGAACCAAACTGGTGGCTGAGCTATTGCGGAGTGATTTCAGCTGCGAACAACTGTTTGCCACCCCTGACTGGCTGGCCGAAAATGAACTGCTGCTCAAATCAGCAAAACCACCCATTGAGCCTGTTTCCGACAGGGAAATGAACCAGATCAGCAACCTGTCAACACCACCCGGGGTCCTCGCTGTTGCCGGCTTGCCGGAATGGACCATCGATGATGCCTCACCTGCTGACTCGCTTGTTCTGGCCCTCGATGGAATCAGCGACCCCGGTAACCTGGGCACCATGATCCGAACAGCAGATTGGTTTGGCATCAGCAGCGTTGTTTGCAGCCACGACACTGTTGATGCATACCACCCGAAGGTTGTTCAATCAACCATGGGTTCTGTTTTCAGGGTTAAGGTCATCGAAACTGACCTGGCGGATTACCTGGGCCGAATCAGTCAACAGCAGTTGCCTGTTTATGGCGCACTGATGCATGGAAAAAGTATTTATGAACCCGGATTGAACGCATCCAGGGGAGTGTTGGTGATTGGAAGTGAATCACATGGCATCAGGTCCAGCATCCTGACCTTGATTTCGCAGGCGCTTACCATTCCACGTGTGAACCCAGTTGAAACCGCGGCTCCTGAATCGCTGAATGCCTCCATTGCCACGGCCATCATACTCTCGGCGTTGACCCTGAGAAAGGCATAAATTCATTGGTTGTGGCCGGCTGACAAGGTGTAATTTTGTATCTTTGCAGCCTGTTAAATACCATATAACCTAAAACCACCATTCAGATGTATCTCAAGCTTATCGTGCTGACTATCATACTCGTTGGTTTGGCTGTTGCCGGCATCGCCATCAAAATGTTTGTTTTTAAAGGGGGTGAATTCAAAAAGCAATGCAGCAGTGTTGATCCTGCTACCGGGCGCAAGATGGGATGCTCCTGTGGTAACAACGAAGGCAGCTGTGAAAATAAACTTGCTGATTAGCAAACCTGTGCTTAATCCCGGAGCAGGTCTTCAAAGCCCGGGGTCATATGCAGATCGAATCCTCCATCGTCCTTTGCTGAAATGAACAAGGCCTCAATATCGGGTAGCGTTTTAATGAGTTCGAGCGATTGTTCCATACCCAGCACCATGAATGCTGTACTATAGCCGTCAGCAATAGCAGCATTGTCGGCAAGCACGGTAACACTCAGGAGGTTATGACTCACCGGATAACCGGTTTTCGGATCGATGGCATGTGAGTAACGCTTCCCGTCAATAACATAATATTTCCGGTAACTTCCAGAAGTGGCCATTCCCTTGTTTTTCAATGCAACCACCAACTGGACTTCGCGTTCATCCATTTTTTCAGCGGCTGGTTTCTCAACCCCAACGCGCCAATTGCTGCCATCGGGTTTCACATTGCTGGCATACACCTCACCGCCCACATCAACCACATAACTTTTAATCCCGTTTGCATTGAGAAAACGGCAGATCAGGTCGACCGAATGTCCCTGTGCAATGGCATTAAAATCAAACTTAATGCGTGGATCATCCCGTACAATTTTTCCATTCTCAAGCCGTACCTTTCTGTAATCGACAAATTGCCTGAGGCTATCAATCAGGTGTGGGGTAATATTTTCACGTTCCCTGAGGCCAAAACCCCAGGCCGTGACCAAGGGCGAGATGGTGAAATCAAACGCGCCTCCCGTTGAGGCAGCTATTTCTTTCGATAGCAAAAAATTATATTTGAAAATCTCATCCGGCACAGCAGTTGAATCATCATTGTTGATGCGCGATATAATTGAATTATCCACCCATAGCGAAACGGACTCGTCAAAAGCAAGTAGTATAGAATCGATCTCGGGTTGAAGGTTTCGGTTGTTGGCATCATAGTAGGTGATGGCGTAATAGGTTCCCTGTGCCTCACCGTTAAAACTCACTTTGGCCAATTCAGGTTTGTGCTGGCAGGCCATTGCAAATAGGAGCATCAATAATATGAAGTATTTACGGAAGTCAGGGTTCATTGCTTAGTTGCGTTAATTGCTGTTGATGTCCACTCCGGAAAGCGCACTGCTGATAATAACCTGCCGAATTGAATTATTATTCCAAAAGCAGGTACCTGTCGGCATTTCAGAGGAATTGAATTGACACAAAAATAAAAAAAACCCTGACAAAACCGTCAGGGTTTTTGTGACTTATTAGCCGCCAAAGTCATCGAAGGCGATCATTTCGTTGGGCACCCCTAACTCATCGAGCATTTTAAATATGGCGGCATTCATCATTGGCGGTCCACAGAGGTAATATTCAATTTCCTCAGGTTCCGGATGTTGTTTCAGATAATTATCGAGAATAACCTGGTGAATAAATCCGGTATAGCCTTTCCAGTTGTCAACCGGCATTGGTTCTGACAAGGCAATTTCGAAGCGGAAATTCGGGAAATTCTTCTGGATTTCTTCAAATTCTTCCATATAAAACAGCTCGCGTTTCGAACGGCCACCGTACCAGAAGGTGGTTTTGCGGTCGGTTTTCTCAGTGTGGAAAAGGTGGAACAGGTGCGAACGCATGGGTGCCATGCCGGCGCCACCGCCAATAAACATCATTTCGCGCTTGGTTGGTTTGATATGGAATTCACCATAAGGTCCCGAAACCATGACTTTGTCGCCGGGTTTGCGTGAGAAAATATAGGAAGAACAAACACCGGGGTTCACCTTCATAAACCCATTGGTCTTCCGGTCCCATGGTGGGGTGGCAATACGGATGTTCAGCATCACGATATTGCCTTCGGCCGGGTGGTTGGCCATTGAGTAAGCCCTGAATTGTTCTTCGGGGTTCTTCATTTTCAAATCCCACATCTTGAACTTATCCCAATCTTCGCGGTATTCTTCATCGATTTCGATATCCTTCGAGAAATCCACTTCAACCTTGGGCACATCTATCTGAATATAGCCCCCGGAAAGGAAGTCGAGGCGTTCGCCTTCAGGAAGTTTCACCACAAATTCCTTGATGAAAGTAGCCACATTCTTGTTTGAAACCACTTCGCATTCCCATTTCTTGATCCCAAAAATCTCAGGAGCAACATGAATTTTAAGGTCTTCGCGCACCTTCACCTGGCAACCAAGGCGCCAGTGATTTTGTTGCTCTTTGCGCGAAAAATAGCCCTTTTCGGTCGGCAATATGCTGCCACCGCCTTCGAGTACCTGACATTTACACATGGCACAGGTTCCGCCGCCTCCGCAAGCCGAAGGAAGAAATATTTTGCTGTTTGCAAGGGTCGACAATAAGGTTGAGCCCGGAGCCACCTCCAGTTCTTTATCGCCATTGATGGTGATTTTCACCTGCCCCTGGGGCGACAGCTTGGTCCGGGCATAGAGCAAGACTCCCACAAGGAGAAGTGTCACCAGAAGGAAGACAATGATGCTGATCAGGATAACGCTGCCGGTTGAAGCTACTAACAAAGTCATTGTGTCGATGGTTTATGTTTTTTACTTGTGTTTACAGTTTAATTCCCAGGAAGCTCATAAAGGCAATGCCCATCAGTCCGGTGAGAATAAAGGTGATTCCCAGTCCGCGCAAAGGGGCCGGAATGTTTGAGTAACGCATCTTTTCGCGAATAGCTGCAATGCCGACGATGGCCAGAAACCAGCCGATACCAGAGCCGATGCCAAAGACAGTGGCCTGAGCCACCGTTTGATATTCACGCTCCTGCATAAACAATGATCCACCCAAGATGGCACAGTTCACCGCGATTAGCGGAAGGAAAATACCCAGGGAAGAATAGAGCGCAGGGCTGAATTTTTCGACTACCATTTCGACAAGTTGCACCATTGATGCGATGATGGCGATAAACATGATAAAACTCAAAAAGCTCAGATCCATGTCGGCAAGGCTTTCGTCGAGCCAGGCCAGCGCACCTGCTTTAAGCACGTATTCGTTGAGCAGATAATCGACTGGCACGGTGATTCCCAAAACGAAAACCACAGCGATACCAAGTCCGACAGAGGTATTTACAGTTTTCGAAACGGCAAGGAAAGAGCACATGCCGAGAAAATACGCAAACACCATATTGTCGATGAAGATGGACCTGATGAATATGTTAAAAAGTTCTTGCATTATCGTTAAGTTTTGATGTTGTCAATTCTAATTTTCTTCGAGCAGTTCCTTGTTGCGTGACCGCTGCACCCAGATGATGATTCCCACGAGGATGAGCGCCATAGGAGGCAGAATCATAAATCCATTGTTCTTATATCCCATTTCGTAGAAACTCTGTGGAATCACGGGGAATCCCCAAAGTGATCCTGACCCGAAAAGCTCGCGGAAGAAGCCAATGATCATCAGAATCATGCCATAACCGAGTCCGTTGCCAATACCATCAAGCAGGCTGGGCCAGGGTTTGTTGCTCATGGCAAATGCTTCAAGACGTCCCATCACAATACAGTTTGTGATGATCAGTCCGACAAATACCGACAATTGCTTACTCACATCATATACGTAGGCCTTGAGCAACTGGTCGACCACGATCACCAGGAGAGCGATGATGACCAGCTGAACGATGATCCTGATGCGTGGCGGTATGCCATTCCGGAGCAGGGATATGATGTAGTTGGATAAGGCGGTTACTACAGTAACTGAAATGGCCATTACAAAGGCCGGCTTCAGTTTGGCTGTAACTGCAAGGGCCGAACAAACACCCAATACCTGCACCGTAATCGGGTTGTTCAGGTTCAGGGGAGAGGTAAGCAGCTTACGGTTTTTCGATGAGAACAAGGGTTCCCTTTCTTGTTTAGCAGTGCTCATAGTAATTATCCTTGTTTTTTGAAATAGGGTACATAACTTTCTAATACATTCTTCAGCATTTCGCTGGTGCCATTGCTGGTAATTGTTCCGCCAGAAACAGCATCAACAGCGTGAATCTGATTGGCAACCGGAATATTGGCGATGCCGCCTTTGACTACCCTTACAGAGGTGAAATTGCCGTTTTCGTCGAAAATCAGCTTTCCGGGGAATTGATTCTGGAAATTAATGGTTTCGATTTCAGCCCCAAGACCCGGAGTTTCCGATTTGTGGCCAAAGGTCACGCCAATCACGGTTTTGAAATCGCTTTTCAGCGCGATATTGCCCCAGATTGGTCCCCAAAGGCCAACGCCACGCAAAGGAACGATGTAAATCTTTTCGCCATCATTTTCGATCACATACAAGGCCAGCTCGTAATCTTTACCGATCGATTTTTTATAGAGTTCATCTTTCAGGTTGATTTTGAAAGCTCTACTCTGTTGTTTGTTGTCGTCTTTGTAATCATCCACCACGCTACCGTTTTTATCGATCACGATCATGTCCGTGACGCTTTTATTGAACACCTGGATGGCATCTTTGACAGGAACATCGCGCAGTCCGGCCGCAGCCAGGATACTCTGCATCTTATCAACATCCTCGTTGCGTTGCTGGGCCGGTTTCAGCAACATGGCTGCTGCCGACAATATTGCCGCAACAAGGATAACCATGATTGAGGCATATCTGAAAATGTAACCGTTACTATACATGTTGTTTAAATTTCTGATGTTAGTGATTAAGCCTTTGCAAGCACTTTGGCCCTTTTGAGGCGTTTTGAAATGTTCGATTGCACTACATAATGGTCGATGAGCGGTGCAAATACATTGAGCAGCAAGATCGACAGCATCATTCCTTCGGGGTAAGCCGGGTTAAACACCCTGATCAGCACAGCAATCATCCCGATGAGGAATCCATAGATGTACTTACCGCGTTTTGTCTGAGCTGCTGAAACAGGATCTGTGGCCATAAACACCGTGCCAAAGGCAAAACCGCCCATAATGAGGTGCTGGTAGGCGGGAATATTCATATAGGCATTGGCTCCCCAGAGGTTAAACAGCAATCCCATGGCCAATCCGCCACCGACAACTGACACCATGATACGCCAGCTTCCTATGCCTGTTGCGATGAGCAACACAGCACCAAGCAGGATGGCAAGCGTTGAGGTTTCACCGACACTGCCTGGGATGGTACCCAAAAACATTGACATATCGGAGGGCAGTTTGTCCACTTCGCCAACAAGCAAATGTCCGAGCGGGGTGGCGCCTGAATACGCATCCGCTTTTTCAGCAATCCAAACCTTGTCGCCCGACATCTCCGAAGGATAGGCAAAAAACAGGAATGCCCTTGCAGTGAGGGCAGGATTCAGGATGTTCATGCCGGTTCCGCCAAAAACTTCTTTTCCTATAATGACAGCAAAGGCTGTGGCAATGGCAACCATCCACAAAGGCACATTCGGGGGCATCACCAGCGGAATAAGCATCCCCGACACCAGGAAGCCTTCGTTAACTTCGTGGTGGCGGTATTGTGCAAAAGCAAATTCAATGGCCAGACCCACCACATAAGAAACAATGATCACAGGCAGTACCTTGAGTAGTCCGTATCCAAACATGGGCCAGAAATCGTAGGACATCCCCTGTGAAAGATAATGCTGGTAGCCCACATTCCATATACCAAACACCAGCGCCGGCATTAATGCGATGACCACAACAATCATGGTGCGTTTCATGTCGATGGCGTCGCGGATGTGCGCTCCTTTTGTGGTCACCCGGTTCGAAACAAACAGAAAAGTCTCGAAAGCATCGAAAGTGGAGTGGAGCTTTTCGAATCTGCCCCCTTTTTCAAAATGAGGTTTTTGCTTGTCTAAAAAATTCCTTAGAAATTTCATTGTAAATCGTATGATTGGTATGTGATTAACTCATTTCCTTCCGCATCAGGTCGAGGCCATTCCGGACGATTTCCTGAATATTGGTTTTTGATGTATCAATGACTTCACACAAGGCGAAATCTTCCTCATCAACTTCATAGATACCCAGGTTTTCCATCAGGTCAATGTCTTCTACCATGATCGCCTTCAGCAATTGCATCGGATAAATGTCGAACGGAAACACCTTTTCAAACTGTCCGGTCATCACCAACGCCCTGTCACCACCATGCATATTGGTGTCGAGTCTGTATTTTTTGTTGCGGAATAAAAATGATGGAAATGTCCGCGAAAGACTGAATTTATTGAAACCGGGAAGTCCCCAGCCAAGGAATTCGTAATAATCACCTTCGGGTATCACGGTAAGCTGCGTGTGGTAGAAACCAGCATAACCGGAGGGCTCAACCTTTTGTCCGGTAAGCACATTGCCGCTGATAAACCGTTTGTTGCCTTCTTTCACATTGCCTTTGAAAAGACAATCAACAGAGGCCCCGATTTGTGTTTTAACATACAACGGATTAGTCACTTCTGATCCGGTGAGTGCCAACACGCGTGTGGCATCGAAAATACCTTTATTAAACAAACGGCCTATGGTCAGGACTTCCTGTGGGTAGCAATACCAAACGACTTCACCCTTGTTGATTGGGTCGATCCTATTGATCTGTACACCGACATTTCCGGCAGGATGCGGCCCTGAAAACTGGTTAAACTGAACGCCTTTTGAGTTGGTAAACACCTTTGAATGAGAGGTGTCAGCTTCCAGATTAAGGTGAATCTTACCTTTTGTAAGCCGCGCCAATGCGTTCAGGCCAACCTGGAAATCTTCACCGCAGCCATGCACGATCAGGTCGTTATCAGGTGCCAGGGGCGAGGAGTCGAAGGCAGAGATGAATATTGATTTGGGCTCAGCCAGCGGATCGGCAATAACGCCATAAGGCCTTTGCCGGATAAATGGCCAGACACCACTGTTTATCAACTTTTCAATTACTTCTTCCCTGCTTAGTGTTTTTGGGTCGGCCGCCTTGAAATCAATGGCCGATTGTTGCTCATCGGCTTCTATGCGGATATCGAGCAATAAGCGTTTGGGTCCCCTTCTGATTTCGCTGATGGTGCCGCTGACAGGTGAAGTGAACATAATGTTATCGCGGTTTTTATCCACGAACAAGGGCGTTCCGGCCTTCACCAAATCGCCCTCTTTCACCATGAGTTTCGGAAAAACACCAATGAAATCTGTAGGTTTAATTGCAAATTGTTTGCAATTCAAATCTTTAATCACTTTTTCGGCCTCGCCTACCAGATTGATATTGAGTCCCTTTTTAATTTTCGTGATGGTTGACATATCTACCTTCATTCATATTTAAATAAGTTGCAAAGAAACAAATTAATTTGTGTTCAGGAAAGAACAAATCTGTTGAAATTAGGGTAATAAAAGTACAATAATTATGAGTGAAATTCAAAGATGCAAATCTTACACAATAAATTTCCCTTGTTACGGGCCAAAAAGAGCCGATTCTGATGCAATCATGGTATCTTTGAAAAACAAATGCAAATGAATTCCCTTTCTTTGATACATCCCTGACTATGAAAAAACACAGCCGATCCGTGGTCTTGATTGTTTTGCTGCTGCTGGCTAAAATTCCGTTTGCACAGCTTCCATATGCGTATGTTGACAAATCTTATTCGGATGATGTACAAACAGTGTTACTGAATCCCATCAATGAGCCACTTGCCGGGCCCGTGATTAAGCTGGGCGAGCAAAAAAAACTGTCACTGGCTTTCGATTTGCTTGGCAACTACAGCAATGCACTCAAATACACCATCGTACATTGTAACTACACATGGGAGCCATCAGATCTTATGCCTGCTGAATTCATCAATGGTTTCACGGAAGACGACATCAGGGACACCCGTTTTTCGCTCAACACCCTGACAGAATATGTGCATTATACATTGGATTTCCCGACGGAATATCTCCAGCCAAAATTATCCGGAAATTACCTGCTTGTAGTGTATGATCAGGAGTTATCTGCTGAACACCTGTTGTTTACCAAACGATTCTATGTGGTTGATCCTCAGGTTAACCTGAGCATTACATTTCCACAGAACCCGCGAAACCTGGCCTACAGCGGCAAGAAACAGCAATTGGATGTGTCGGTTAATCACCGGGGAGCTTTCACAGTGAACCCACAGGAATCGGTAAAAATGGTGATCAGGCAGGATGGCCGCTGGGACAATGCGGTAAAAGGCATCGCACCGAACTTTGTATACAGTGATAAGGTTTCTTTTGAATATACCGAAGAAATGGTGTTCGATGGTGGCAATTGCTACAGGCAATTCGATATGAAGAGCTTCAAGTATCAATCGGAGCGCATTCAGCAGATATTTCAGGAGCCGGAGTATTTTCTGGTAAGGCTGTGGCCCGATGAGAAAAGGGCGAACAAGCCGTTTATCAACGAAAAGGACTTGCGCGGCAGGAAACTGATCAAAGGTCGCGACGACCAGGATACGGATGTGGAAGCTGATTACGCCTGGGTTGAGTTTACTCTACCCTATGCTGCCCCGCTTACCCATGAGGACATCTATATTATAGGTGCATTGAACAACTGGAACCTTGATGAGAAAAGCAAAATGACCTATAACTATGGACTGAAAGCTTACACTTGTTCCATGTTTCTGAAGCAAGGGTACTATAATTATACCTATGGCATGCTTGAACGCGGTCAAACAAAAGCCGATGTTACCACCATTGAAGGCGATTTTTGGGAAACACAGCATGATTATGCGGTATTGATTTACTACCGCAGGCCAGGTACTGTGTATGACCAATTGTTGGCATATCAGGTAGTTCTGTCCCACAAATAATATTATTTCTCATTTTTGGAAATATTTTACCGCAATAACGCAGGCAATTATTTAATAAACAGCGATTTGATATATTGGCATAAATATTGAAAAAAACCTTCTAACGAAACACAATCACCGTGAAATATATACATAACCTGGGCATCGCCATTTTTTTGGCATTGATGGCGTCCTCCTGTAACAAAGACCCGAAAGATCCCATCGGGCAACTCACGATGGAAAAATTGCAGGTTCCTGCAAGCTTCAACTGGTCAACAACCCTCAATGCCAGGTTCTCAATCACGGCGCTCGACAATATGAACAACCCCATATTAGGAGCAAAATTCACAATTCTGACCGATGATCCGGAAAATGGCGGGAAACCCATTGTAAGTGGCATGACCGATGCACAGGGTAAATATGTGGTTGATTATGCTGTACCTGCATATTACACAAAACTGTATGTGGCCACCGATTATGTAGGATTGCCGAACTTATTGCCTGTTGACCTCACTGTAGGCAGTTTCGATCTTGTCGTTGGCGGGCAACAGCCAGTGATGAATTTGAAATCAGTAATGGACCCCCGGTCGGTGAACACCGTGTATAAATACCTGGGTGCATACAACAGCAATGGTGTTCCGGCCTACCTGATGCCGGTCAACGACCCGATCACGGCTGATTTTCTTGCCGACGTTAACAACACCTTGCCCGAAAGAGTGAGGCTGGACGTTTCGCACCCAAACTATTTTTCCGATGTGTATGACCACAATGTGAAACTTGTTGAAACCTGCGACGTATGGGTTACTTTTGTGACTGAAGGAGCAGGTTATCGCAATGTGCTGGGATTTTACACCTACCCTACCGGCAATCCGCCGGCTACCCCCAGCGCCATCGATTCAATAACCATCGTATTTCCGAATGCGTCAATGTCAGGCAGCGGTGGCGGACTCAATCCGGGAAACAAGGTCTACATTGGCCGCTATAATGCAAATGTAACCATCGGATGGGTGCTTATTGCCGATGGCTGGAATGGTAGCCAGGTTACAGAAGGCAGGTGGAAAGTGTATTCCGACAAACACCTGAACCCTGCGCCAACACCTGCTTTGAAACAGCAAACCGTTTTACTGTACGATCCTGGTCGTGAAAAGCTGTTGCTGGGTATGGAAGATATTCGCCGCACAGAAAGCGGCTGCGACCACGATTTCAATGATGCCATTTTTTATGTGACCGCTAATCCAATACAAGCCATTAACCTCACCGGCCTACCGATTGTTGATTACACCGGGCAGGATGGCGACAATGACGGTGTTCCGGACAATTTTGACGATTATCCGACAGATCCCACAAGAGCCTTCAACAACTATTTCTTCAATCAGGGCAGCTTTGGCACCCTGGCATTCGAAGATTTGTGGCCTTTCAGGGGAGACTACGATTTCAATGATGCCGTCATTGATTACAATTTCAATCAGGTGACCAATGGCCTCAATCAGGTGGTTGAATTGCAATCGACCTTTATTTTAAGGGCGCATGGCGCATACTACCACAACGGCTTTGGCTTCGAGCTTCCTGTTGCACCCAGCCAGGTTACCTCCATTACCGGCACAGATGTCACCAATGAGTTTATTATCAGGAACAGCAACGGCACCGAATCCAATCAAAACAAAGCGGTGATCATTGCCTGGGATGATGCTTACCGGATTTTACCCACCAGCGGAAACGGCATCGGTGTGAACACCACTCCAGGCATACCGTTTGTAGTCCCCGACACGATGAATGTTACGGTAAGGTTTACCCAGCCAATTGCTTTGAATTTGCTTGGTGTACCGCCCTACAACCCCTTTATTTTTGTCGATAAACAACGTGGTGTTGAAGTGCATCTGCCCAATAAAGCCCCCACCACACTTGCCGATGCCCAATTGCTTGGCACCGGCCACGACAACAGCATTCCGGCCGAAGGTCGCTATTACAAAACACAAAACAACCTGCCCTGGGCAATCAACATCATTGAGCGTTTTGCCTATCCGAACGAGAAAGTTGAAGTGTTGCAGGCTCATTTGAAATTTGCCGAATGGGCTCAAAGCGGCGGATCCCTGTCGAGCGACTGGTTCCGAGAGCTTTCAGGCTATCGCAATTCCACAAAGATTTATACACCACAAAATTAATTTTCAGACTTTAGTGTGTTTCGTTCGCCGCCGCTGGAATCCAGCGGCGGTTTTTTTTTGTTATTCATGACCGTCATCACTCACCCTGCTGATCTTTGTTATTCTGTCAATCAAAGCATCATCGAAGCCACAATTTCCGCTAACTTTGCCCCGTTATGCCAATCCCAACTGAACGCATTACCCTGTTTGCCGACGTCATTGTGCCCGTACCTGTGCCCGGCTTGTTCACTTACCGTGTTCCTTATGAACTCAACAGCGAGATACAAACAGGGAAAAGGGTGGTTGTTCAGTTCGGTAAAAAAAAGGTCTATGCCGGTATCGTTCGCAGGGTTCATCAGGATGTACCAAATCTGTACGCACCAAAGTACATCCTCGGGATTCTCGACGCCCTGCCGATAGTGAATGCCTTGCAACTTGATTTCTGGGATTGGATGACTTCATATTATATGTGCCACACAGGCGAAGTGGTTCAGGCAGCCCTGCCCACAGCGCTGCGCCTGGCCAGTGAAACAAAAATTGTACTCGCCGATGGCTTTGTGCCTGATGCTGAACAGTTAAACGAAAGCGAATTCCTGGTAACCGAAGCCCTGATTGTTCAACAAAATCTGACGATCAGTGAAGTAAGTAAAATTGTCGGCTTCCAGAAGGTCATGCCCCTGATAAAAGGACTGATCGACAGGCATATCGTCCTGCTCGAAGAAGAACTGGTTGAAAAATTCAAAGCCCGTACCGAACAATTTGTGCGCCTTTCTGAGGCGTACCACAGCGAAGATGCCTTAAAACCGCTGATGGATGATTTGTCGAAACGGGCCTTCAAACAACTTGAAATCGTGATGTCGTTTCTGGCACTGACAAGGTTTCCGGTGGTTGAGGAAGCGGAAGTGCAGAGGAAACTTTTGCTTAATAAGGCAGGAGCCAGCCATGTTCAACTCAAAAGCCTGGTCGATAAAGGTGTGTTTGTTTTGATGGATAAAGTCGTCAGCCGTTTACCCGATTTTGAGGCCGACAGCAAGCCCGAAAACATTGTGTTCAGTGATGTTCAGCAAGCGGCATACGACAGCCTCAATTTAAAGTTCCTCGATAAAGATGTTGTTCTGCTGCATGGAGTGACTTCAAGTGGAAAAACAGAAATCTACATCAAACAGATCCATGAAGCCATCGAAGCAGGAAAACAGGTGCTGTATCTGTTGCCTGAAATCGCACTGACTACCCAGATCATTCAGCGCCTGAAAAAATACTTTGGTAACAAGGTTGGTGTGTATCACTCACGCTATAACCCGTTCGAGAAAGTCGAAATCTGGAACAAGGTGCTTCAGTTTGCCCATACCCGTTCATCAGACCATCAGGTCATTCTGGGTCCAAGGTCGGCTATTTTTCTGCCTTTTTCGAACCTTGGGCTGATCATCGTTGACGAGGAACATGACCAATCGTTCAAGCAATTTGAGCCTGCACCCCGCTACCATGCCCGCGATGCGGCCATCATGCTTGCGAAAATGTCAGGCGCCAAAATAATTCTCGGATCAGCCACGCCTGCAGTGGAATCCTATTTCAATGCTGAAAGTGACAAATACGGACTGGTGAAACTCACTGAGCGCTTTGGCGGCATGGAACTGCCCGAAGTGAACATTGTCAACCTGAAGGAAGAAGTGAGGCGAAAAACCATCCGGTCGCACTTCAGCGAGCCGCTCCTCAATGCCATAACCGATGCGCTGAAAAACAACGAACAGGCCATACTTTTTCAGAACCGCAGGGGATTTTCACTCAGGCTCGAATGCGACCAGTGCAACTATGTCCCACAATGCAAGAACTGTGATGTAAGCCTGATATACCATAAGAAACAGCAGCTACTACGCTGCCATTATTGCGGATACAGTACCATAGTGCCTTCTGAGTGCCCCGATTGCAAGAGTACTGCCATCAAAATGCACGGCTTTGGCACCGAAAAGGTGGAAGAGGAGTTGGGTCTGTTGTTGCCCAAAGCGCGTATTGCCCGGCTCGACCTTGACACCACCCGCAGCAAATTTGCCTTCCAAACAATACTCGAGGAGTTTGAAGCAGGCAAAATTGACATTCTTGCCGGCACACAAATGGTTACCAAAGGCCTTGATTTCGGACGCGTGCGGGTTGTCGGTGTGCTGAATGCCGACAATATGTTGTCGTATCCTGATTTCAGGGCTTTCGAGCGCAGCTTTCAGCTGATGGCTCAGGTAAGTGGTCGCGCCGGCCGTAAAAATCAGCGTGGACAGGTCTTTATCCAGACATTTCAGCCCGGTCACCCTCTTCTGCAAGATGTTGTGGCTCACAGATACGAAAACATGTATACCAATCAGCTGGGCATCAGGCATCATTATCACTATCCGCCTTATTACAGGCTGATACTGATCAGGCTGAAACACCGCGACGAACAACTGTTAAACCTGGCCGCTGCGGAATTGGCCCTTACCTTAAAAAAGAATTTTCCGCGCGAAGTGCTGGGACCGGAGTACCCCATGGTTTCACGCATTAAAAACCTGTATATCAAACAGATTATCATTAAAATTCATCGGAATGCATCTGCTGCTGCAGCCAAGTCAAAGCTTAACCTGATTACCGCTGCTTTCTTTAGCAAGCCCGCCTTTAAATCAGTGCTCATGCAAATTGATGTTGATCCTTATACTTAAATTCATCTACTGCAACTTTATTGGGAATAAGCCTTACGCTATCGTTGTTTAATCAGAAATTAACACTTGACACCGCAAATGCACTCTTCACTTTTCAAGCCACTCTTCAGGACTTTCCTGCAGTTTACAATTCTGTTCTTCGTTTTCATCTCACAATCCGCCTTCGCAGAAACATCTCCTTCACCTTTCGATACAGGCATCAGGGGTAAGGTGATCGACAAAAGCAGCAGCCGTGCACTGGAATACGCCACCGTAATGATTTTTCAAAGCAGCGATTCGAGTTTTGTAACCGGTGGGATTACAGGAGCAAATGGCAGCTTCGAGATAAAGTTAAAACCTGGCCAATATGATGTGGCCGTGCAGTTTTTGGCCTATGGCACAATCAGGGTTTCCAATATAGCTGTTGAAAGAGGGCAACAACTGTTGGACCTGGGCGAGTTGACGATTGCACCTGATGCCACCAACCTCAATGAAATAGAGGTGATTGCAGAAAAAAGCCAGGTCGAGATGAGCCTTGACAAACGGGTGTTCAACGTAGGTAAAGACATCAGCTCCAAAGCCGGCAATGCCATGGAAGTGCTGCAAAATATCCCATCTGTCACCGTTGATATCGAAGGCAACATCAGCCTTAGAGGCGATGAAGGGGTACGGGTACTCATCGATGGACGCATGTCAGGACTTGCCGGAATCAATAGCCGCGACGCCTTGCGCAGCCTGCAGGCCGACATGATCGAACGGGTCGAAATCGTCACCAACCCTTCTGTGCGCTACGACGCCTCCGGCACTTCCGGTATCATCAATATCGTGCTGCGTAAAGACAGGCGGCAAGGGTTCAACGGGTCTGTTGACGCATCAACGGGTTATCCGTTGCAAGCCGGAATAGGCCTGAGTGCGAACTATCGTAAAAACAAGTGGAATGTATTTGCCAATTATGCCCTGAATTACAATGAGCGCATCGGCTCAGGCGATCTGCTGAAAGAACTTAACACCAGCGCGCTCTACACCACCAAGCAAGCGCGTGATCGTCACCGCAATGGTTATTCAAACACCATCCGGCTGGGTGCCGATTACAACATTAATCCACTCAACATACTCACCTTTAGTTTGATGTACAGGTATTCGGACCAGACAAACACTTCTACGATTACTTACCATGATTTTACCGACAACGTGCTGGCCGGAAATAGCGAACGTGTTGACAATGAACAGGAAACTGATCCAAACCTGGAATATGCCCTGAATTATAAAAAGCAATTTAAACGCAAGGACCAGTTGTTAACGGCGAGCCTGCAGTATTTCGACAACAGCGAAGTGGAACAATCGAAGATTACCGAAACCTTCTATCTTAGCCCGGCCCCTATCTTGCCTGAACCGGTGTACCAGAAAAGTAAAAACAATGAAGCGGAGAACAATGTGCAGCTTCAGGCTGATTATTTTCATCCGTTTACCGGAAAAGCTAAGCTGGAAACCGGTTTGAAACTCGAATCACGGACTATCGGGAATGATTATGCCGTGAGTGAACGCGACAGCCTGGGCGATTATGTGCCCATTGCCGAGTTTACAAACCGCTTCGAGTACACCGAAAACATCCTGGCCGCATACCTGCTTTTTGGCAATGATGCCGGAAGGTACTCATACCAGGTGGGCTTAAGGACTGAATATTCCGATATCAACACCTTGCTGAAAGAAACAAGTGAGTCGAACAGCCAAAATTATTTCGATCTCTTCCCAAGCGCACATTTTACCTGGAAACTCACTGAAAAAGACAACCTGCAACTCAGTTACAGCCGCCGCATTCGCCGTCCCGACTTTGGTCAACTGAACCCTTTCAGGTCATATACTGACAACCGATATATCTGGACTGGCAATCCCGGACTAAAGCCAGTATATACTGACTCATACGAATTGGGCTATCTGAGGTATTGGGATAAGTCGAGTTTTAATACCACAGCATATTATCGATATAGTACCGATGTGTTCCAACGTATCGAAACACTCGACAGCACAGGTATTACCTATGTAAGACCGGAGAATTTTGCTTCGAGTGACGCCTATGGCCTCGAACTCATAGGCGCTGTTTTCCCCTTTAAATGGTGGTCGCTTAATGCCAACCTGAATTTCTTCAGGACCATCACCGATGGCGAAGCCAAGGACATCGTGTATCACACCGATTACTATAGCTGGACCGGTCGCATCAACAACAGGATAACGATAAAAAAAGGCTTTGACCTGCAACTGGCAGGCAATTATCAGGCCAGCATGGATACACCTCAGGGAAAGCGGCTGCCCTCATGGTTTATTGACCTGGGTCTGAGTAAAGAGGTGCTGAAAGGCAAGGGAACACTCACCCTGAACGTGAAGGACCTGTTTGGCACACGCACCCATTCGTTCGAGACCTTTGGAGAAAACTATTACACCCGTTCTGAGTTCAGGTGGAACGCGACCGTGGTCACCCTAAACCTCAACTACCGGATCAATCAGGCAAAAAAACGCCAGAACGAAAGGCGTGAACAGATGGAAGACAGTGGAGGAATGGAATTCTGATCCGCTAAGCTGGTCCGTTGGATTACCTGATGTTGTCGTTTTCGGTAAAAATGGCATCCGCAATCTGCCGGTTGATGATAAAGTTGCTGTAGTGCAATGTCACATTACCCGATGAACGTTCACCAGCCTTCTTTTTGTCGACCTTCAGGCTCCCGATGAATTTCATGGGAATATCAATCTGACCAATTTCAAAATGTACCCTTGTGCTGACGGGAAGATCAAAACTGAGGTTGCCATATTCAAAATACAAGCTGTAGTTTCCCTGTCCCTTGGTAGTTACATCGAGCCTGTTAACCCTTGAACGCATTTTATCGATCCAGGCCGTGGCCAGGGCAAAATCAGTGTCTTCACCCAAAGGCACAATTTTCACAATGTGGTTCAGTGAATCAGCGCCTGCATATATGGCAGCATGCTCCGAAGACAGCATCTCATTAAAGGTGAAATTCAATCCCTTTTTTGGCACCAGCACGAAGCCCGTCGCCCTGAATTTGAACTTGTCGGGGGCCTTGTAAAAAACCCTTCCCTTTTTAACCGGTATGCGGATAAAGTCAACGTCAACCTGAATGTCTACATCAGCTTCAAAACTCTGCACAGCCTTGCTGTTTTCGAGCAGCTTTCCGATGAGTGAAGAGGCATCAACCTGGCCAAAAGCCGTATGGGAACCGACGGACATGAGTCCAATGAACAACAGGATTCTAAGAGTCTTCATTACGAGGTGATGTCTTTTTTTACAAACATAATCAGTGAAGCCATGTAGAAAACACTGATGTGAACGACTAACACGAACAGCGAAACAGCTACCTGATCAAGATCAACCGGATCGGCAAAAAACAATTGCCAGCCGTTGAGGTAAGAGGTGAACAAGAAGGGCTTGACGGATTCAAAAATCCCGATGCTGAAGTTGGAAATGATGGTGAACAAAATCAGCAGGGCCATGCTCGAAATCACCGGACCAAGGGAGTTTGAAGCCTTGACCGAAAACAGAAACGCCAGTGCTGCTACAACCCACATGCTGATGATTCCATAGCCAAAGGCGGCCAGAAACCGCCACAGCACATCCTGTTCGCTGAAAATGTTGATGGTGTCCATCAGCACGATCAGGTCGCCCGACTCAAAAAACAGGCGTCCGAAACCCAGGCTCATGCCCATCAGTAACAGCACCAGCAAAGCCGCATACACCTGCATGGTGATAAACTTGGCGGCCAGCAGTTTAGCGCGGCTCACAGGTCGGGTAAGGAGCAGCCTGAAGGTTCCCCTGCCGGCTTCGCCCGACACCATATCGCCGGCAACAATGGCCACAAGTATCGGTATGTGTATCCACAAGCTGTTCAGGATAATGTAGGTAACCGTGTAAATATTGATCAGCTTGCCCTCAAGAAGAAACACCTCTGAGAGGCTTTTAATTAAAAAATCGAGCAGCTTCTGCCCTTCGGCAAACATGCCGATTTCGATCACAAGCACAATCAGAAAGATGGCTACAAATCCGATGTAGGAAAGGCCCCTGCTGTATAATTTCAGCATTTCGATGCGGATCAGCTTTATCATCTTCAGGTGATCTGTAAAAAATAGTCTTCCAGGCTGTTCAGCGATTGCAGCTGCCTGACTCCAATGCCTTGATTCACCAGCGTGCTGTTGATGGCAGGAATTGTCATGGCTTCCACATCGGCATGAATTTCGTTCAACCTGTTCGTCTCAAAAACAACTTCGGGGAAAGCGCTGTTCAGCAGCTGAAGTGCCCTGGCTGCCTCATCGACAACAAGGATAAGTTTCTGACGACCCGTCGAGAGCAGCGCATTCACATCGCCCTCGACCACCACCTTGCCTTTGTTGATGACCACCATCCGGTTCGCGATCAATTCCATTTCGCGCAGGATATGGCTTGAGATGATGAGGGTTTTACCAAAGCTTCCGTTCAGCAACAAAATAAGTTCCCTGATGTCCTTTATCCCTTGCGGATCAAGTCCGTTGACTGGTTCATCGAGGATAATCAGCTCAGGCTCATGGATTAGCGTCTGTGCGATGCCAAGCCGTTGTTTCATCCCATGGCTGAAGGTGCCCACCTTGCTATGGGCCCTTGAGGCAAGACCAACGATGTCAAGCTTTTCCATGATGTGATGGCTGTCGGCTCTCACACCGGAATAACTTGCCAGCAACGCCAGGTTTTTAAAGGCTGACAGATAATGATAAAAATCGGGTCGTTCGATGAGTGCCCCTACTTTTCCAAGAATGAAATTTCTATCAGTGGCAAGTGATTTGCCAAATAAACGGATGTCGCCTTTATCGGGTTTGATCAAACCGAGCAGCATCCTGATGGTGGTGCTTTTTCCTGAACCATTGGGCCCCAGAAAGCCATAGATATCTCCTTTTTCAACCCTCAGGTTGATGCCATCGACAGCTTGTTGTCGGCCAAAATGCTTTACAAGGCCTGAAGCCAGCACAATGGGATCTTCGGTCATGGAATTATCTGAGCCTGCTAATCAGACCAAAAGTATGTCTTTTAAAGTTACGGTCAATCATTACAGGCAGAAAATGCCGGCCTGCTGCGAAAGGAAGGAGGTGAAAATTGCGTATTTCAGGAAGGTGAAAATGATACCTGACCTGCACTACGGCGCGCTTCGATTCGCCTTTGATGGGACTAAAAATTCGTTGCCAGAAATGACTTAGTGTCTTCATATTGGGCTGTATTTTGTTTTGCAATGATTTTCTGTTTGCAATGATTTATCAACGTCAGCCAATGCACAAATGTTCAATGCGTGCAGCGGCTTTTGCAAAAAAAAATGCTGACAATAAGAAGGATTTCCGGCATCAGCTGATGCTGCTGTCTAAAAACGGGATTCAGTCTCAGGGCTTGTTCTGTTTTTCCTTGACAACGAGGTAAATATCCTCGTTCTCACGCTTCATCAGGTATTTTTCCCGGGCAAATTTCTCGAGCAGCGCTGTGTCAGTCGACATGGCTTCGCTGAATTTTTTATTTTGTTCAATTTCACGGTTGAAGAATGACTTCTGTTGCTCGAGGCGGGTAAGCGACTCATGCAAACGCTGTTGGTTGTGAAATTTATTCTGGTCAAAAAACACCATCCAAACCACAAAAACCAGTATGGTATAGAAATACTTATTGTGAAACAACCGTAGCAAAAAGGCTTTCATAAGGTGATTTGTGCAAAGATACATGCAATTGGCAAGCATGCCTTTCGGGCAAAAGAAATATTTATCCGCTGCCCGCTGTTCATATTTTTACAAAACTAAGCTAATGAATATCAACACCACGCTGCATGAATATCAGGTGGCGCAGGGTTTTAAAAATCTCGCCCATATATTCTTTTATCGCCCTGACGCTGCCTGGCAACACATACAGCAGGCTTTCGTCCATCACACCGGCAACGCCCCTGCTCAACAGTGCATTGGGTTTTTCGGCACCAAATTTCAGCCTGATGCTTTCCATGATGCCGGGAATTTCCTTGTCGATCAGTGTCATGGCGACTTCGGGCGTGATGTCGCGCGGACCGATGCCTGTCCCTCCGGTGGTGAAAACCATGTCATATTTCTCTTCCTTGGCCTTGCGCAGAATGAAACGGAGGCTGTCGCGATCGTCGGCAATGATTTTGTGTTCAATCTTATGGTGCCAGCGGTTATCGGCAAAGAACGATTCGAGCTGGCTTACGATCTCAGGTCCGCTTAGGTCTTCGTATTCGCCACGGCTTGCCCTGTCGCTCAGGGTAAGCACTAGCACCCTGAACACTTTGGGCTGGTAGATTACTTTCGCTCCCGGCTTAATTTTTCCTTCCTTGATTACTCGTGCAAAAATTCCTTCGACAGGCATGACACAATTGCCGACTTCCTTGAAAATGGCACAGTTCGATCCATGGCATTGTTTGCCAATCTGCGTGATTTCAAGTTCAACCTTGCCGATAATCAGCTTGTCGAAGGGAGCCGTTTCGTATAACACTATGCCCTGGGTGGTAATGTTTTCGGCAAATTCTCCAGGTTTCACGCTCCGTTTGGCATCACCTTCGAACTTGGCAATACTCTCCATTCCAAGCAAGCTAACCTGCCTGTGCCAGCTTCCGGCATGTGCATCACCCACTACGCCTTTGCTGTTGCATTCAATTTCGCTAACTGCTGTCTTGATGGTGCCTTTATTCTCAGAAACATTAACTGAAAGCACTGTAATTGTTGAATTTGCCATACCCCTTAATTATTGCATTGTTGATTAGGCGAAAATAGTAAATTTACGGCCCATTTATGCAAAATAATTGATTAAAGTCCTTTAAAAAAGTGGAAAACGAAGCCGGTCAAACAGAAAAGCTGGTCAGGGAAATCAGTCAGCCGCTGTCGCAGGCAGCAGGCTGGATAAAAATCATGGGCATTGTGCTGATCATCTATGGCTCATTGCTAGGCCTCACAATCATTGGCTTACTGATAGCCTGGTTACCGTTCTGGCTTGGGTTGGTGTTGCTCAAAGCAGGCAACAACGCAAAGCGGGCTTTCCATGAGGGCGATAAGGGCTCACTCATCCAGTCGCTGCTCAACCTCAACACCTATTTCACCATCAATGCCATGCTGATTATCCTTGGTCTGGCAATGGTGATTCTCGCTATTATCATCCTGCTTGTGACTGGTTTTGCGCTTAACCAATTATATCCCGACGCCTTTGTTTAACCGAATTTCTGTCATTTATCTGCGAAACTATTTTTCATTACCTAATCGAATAAGTCCTTAATCAATGAGTCAACTCCTACGCTTCGTCATTGGCTTAGTGGCCATCACGTTGTTCTCTGTCAGCCTGAGGGCGTAACAGGTCGTTGCTGTAATGAATTTTAATAACAATGGCTCTCCCGACAATGTCTATCTTCAGAATGGCCTTGCCGATATGCTCACCACAACACTGGCAACAAGCCAGCAGATCAGGCTGGTTGAGCGCATACAGCTCGAAAAGGTCACCCAGGAACTGCAGTTGGGCTTGTCGGGTTTGGTCGATGAACAAACAGCTGTAGAGGTTAGCCGTTTGACAGGCGCAAAATTTGTAGTGCTGGGCTCGTTTATGAACCTGGGCAAAGCCATCAGGATTGATGCCAAGGTGGTTGAGACGGAAACAGCCATGATTGTGCAGGGCGCTACAACCAATGCTAAAGCCAGCTCGGTGTAAACCGCCGATGAAGCTGTCGATGAACTCGCCAAGCTGCTGCTGGCAAACCTCACCGGCGAAAATATAAAGGCTGCAATAAAAGCCGACCCAAATAAATCAGGCCGCTTTGAGCTCACCTTTACGGGAAGGGATTTTATTGCTGTGACCATCGACGGTAAAAACCTGCAGCCTGCCGATGGCCAGCTTACGGCAGCTATCAACCTCAGCCATGGCAAACATATGCTACAAATCGAGAAGGTGAGGGGAATGTTCAAGTCAGAAAAAGAATTTGAAAGCTATATCGACGTCCCCGGAGGATACGTTGTTAAGGCCCGTTATGCCGACAAGCAACTGAATATCTTTGAAACCGTACCCTTTGCCGGTGAAATGGTTAACAGCCTGATTCAGACGCATGACCTGAATGATAGCCAGGGCCAGAAACCCGTCATCATCAATGGCCAGCAGGAACAACTTTCATCAGCTACCCAGGCTACTCATCAGACTGACCTTCAACGGCCCGCAAGCAATGATCCGGCAAGCATCAGCTTTCTCAGCAAAAAAAGTCTTTGCGATATTTACCTCAATGGCGAGCAGAAACTAAGCCTGGGCATTTCACCCATCGATGGTTTGGCCCAGACCAGCATCGAGATTGCCAGACCAGTCAACTATCTGTTGAAAATTGCCGGTTAGGAAACATGGTTTGAGGGACTGATAGAGAACAGGGAAGGCGAAGAAATCAAGCTGAAGGGTGAACCCGACAAGGTGGAGCAGATTGGTGGCACAAGACGATAACCCTCTTATTTGGTGCAGTATTTTCTGATGACTGAATAGGCTTCAGAAATTCCAAGCTCGCCAGCCTTGCTCAGGTCGGCGCAGGCCAGTTTGTCTTCGCCCAGAAAAATCAGGGTAAGTGCGCGGTTGTAATACGCCTCCCCTAGGGCGGGCTCCAGCCTGATGGCTTCGGAGTAGTCATCAATGGCCCGGTTGTAGTTTTTCATCAGCAGCTTTGTTGTGGCCAGGTTATACCACGCAAAGGCATTGCCCGGCTGATCGTGGCACAAACGGATGAAGTCGGCCAGGGCAAGTCTGTAATCCGCCTCATCTTTTTTATCAGTTTGCGCAATGGATGGTGATTTCCGTGGAGCAATCATTACATCTACAACATAATTCTCGCTGGCAAAATGCAGGTCCTCAAGGGCCACCCTGATGACACCTGTATTCAGCAGGGTCATCTCTGCGTCACCGCTGCATTTCGAAGCAATGGCAAAGGATTCGAGTGCCGTTGCATAGTTTTGCAACGCCTGATTGGCAATGGCCTGTCGGAAGAAGTCGCTGCAGCCGTTTTCTTTCCCGCCACTGACAATGCTGTCGTAAAACTGGTTGGTTTTGGCATCAATAGGATGGTTTTCAAGCCGGGTGACATTGGCAATAACATAGCTGAAACCAGCGGCATTGGCATTAAGTGAAGCCAGGGTGGGACTGCTGTAGTATCCCGTTGGGAGGCGTTGTGGTTTTCCCTTCACCGACATCAGCCCGACATAAAACAGGCCAAATGGTTCAATTTTCATTTCCCTGTACTGCACCTTTGCCTGCCGGGCTTCCCCACTGACGAAATCAGATTCGAGGGCGATGATTTTATTGAAAAAGCTTGAGTCAGCATATCGGCTGAAAACAGAATCGGGATTGGCCGAAGGTCCATTCACCGCTGTGATGATGGCCATGGCTTTGTCGTAATCATTTCGGGCTCCTTTCTCGTTTTTCCTTTCGCGCCTGACCACCGACCGGTTAATCCAGGCACCGGCAAAATCAGGAAAAATCCGGATGGCTTCCGTAAAATCCTGCTCGGCGGCTACGAGGTTTTTCATTTCGTAATAGGTGTTGCCGCGGTTGAAATAGCCATACACATTGCCCGGATTAATCTTGATCACCTCCGTGTAGAGTGCAGCGGCAGCGTCGGGCTGGCCTATCATGCCATATAGCAGGGCGCGGTTGTAATAGGTAAGCGCATTGCGCTGGTCGAGCATATTTACCTTTTCGTAATCCCTGAGGGCTGCCAGTGTATCACCCTGTTTCAGGAAAACCATTGCCCGTTGAAAATACAGCAAGGGGTTGGATGCGTCGAGCATCTCGGCCTGGTTAAAATCGGCCATCGCCCCCGAAATGTCGTTGAGCTCAGCGCGGAGCATGCCCCTTCTGATCCAGTTGTCAGTGTCAAAATAATCGTGAAAAACGGCTTTGTTCAAATCTTCGAGTGCAAGTTCTTTCTGGTCGAGCAACCATTTGGCAATGCCCCGGTTCAGGTAGGCATACGAAAGCGATGAATTGATTAACAGGGCCATATCAAAGTCTTCGATGGCCCCTTTAAAATCATTCAGGTGCATTTTGGTGGCACCATTGGCCACGTGCAAATCAGCATTATAAGGGTCGATAGACAAGGCTTTTGCCAGGTCCGACCTGGCGTTGTGGTAGTTCTGGAGGCGGTCATTGGCTACCCCGCGGTAATGATATGCCCTCACATAGAGCGGGTGAATGCTGAGGGTGGTGGTAAAATCTTCGATGGCGCCCTGGTCATCGCCCAGGTTAAACTTTGCAACACCGCGCAGGAAATAAGCGTCGAAAAGGTCGGGTTTGGCATTGATGGCAATATTGAATTGCTTGATGGCATCAACGAATTTCTCCTCAGACAGGTAAATCCGCCCGTTGAGCAAAAACGGCCGGTAGTTGACCTGTGCCTGCAAGCCGGCAGCCAGCAGCATCAGGATCAAAGACGAAATGAGCTGTTTGAACCTTACAGACATGGTCGTTATACTGCAGATTTGGTTTTCGAAACCAAACGGATTTCCTGCATTTCCATTGCCTTGTCGACGGCTTTGCACATATCATACACCGTAAGTAAGGCCACATTCACCGCGGTGAGGGCTTCCATCTCAACACCGGTATTGCCTGTGCAGCTAATCGATGAAACCACCCTCACACCTGTTTCTTCGAGGCTGGCCCTCACCTTTATCGCGCTGAGTAACAGCGGATGACACAGGGGAATCAGGGCACTCGTTTGTTTTGCTGCCTGGATACCGGCTATTTCGGCCACCGTAAGCACGTCGCCTTTCTTCATCTGGTTGTCGCGCACAAGCCGGATCGTGGCAGGCTGAAGCCTGATGAATCCTGTGGCTTCAGCCACCCTATTCATGGGAGGTTTTTCGCTGACATCAACCATGCTTGCTTTTCCCTGTTGATCGGTATGGGTTAGTTTTGACATGCTGCTATTGTTGGTTAGCAAAAGTAAGCAGTTGCATGCCATGACCGCAGCAGCCAATGTTAAAAGTTCAAAAAAACACCGATGAAAATCAACAATTTCCCTGCCCGAATGCAGAAAAGACAGCTTTATCCGCCGATATTGCTGAATTGGTTGCTTTGGTTGATCGATCCGCAGGCAGGTTTGTTGCCAATAGCTGCCTGATATGCCCCGGCAAGGCCCATGGTGCGCACATTGTAGCTCAGGTCGGTGAACAGGCAGGGCTTGAGGTCACCGTTGGCGGTGATGCGCAGCCTGTTGCAGCTTGCGCAATGACCTCCTTCGCCATTTTCAACTACAGAAAAATGACCGGTCTCGAGGTTCATTTCGGTGATAAACCTGGCTTCGAGACCCTGCTCTTCGCAGAATTTCCTGATTGCCAAGGCATCGGGTTCATCGGATGATTCCTTTACAACACAATTGATCTTGATCGGGCGGAGGCCTGCCTTGCGCGCTGCTTCAATCCCCCGATAGACGTCTGCGATATTGCCTCTGCGGGTGATTTCGCGAAAACGTTCAGGATCGATGGTGTCGAGGCTGATGTTTACACGCATTAGTCCGGCATCGGCCAATGGCTGGGCAAATTGGTCGAGAAGGATGGCATTGGTTGTCATGCCCAGGTCGTTGATTCCTTTGATGGCAGCGATTCGCCTGACAAGATCGACGATGCCTTTGCGTACAAGGGGCTCGCCTCCGGTGATGCGCACCTTCTCGATGCCATGATCAACGCCATATTGCACCACCTCGACTATTTCTTCAAAAGAAAGAATTTGCTCGTGGGGCAAGGTGACCACGCCACATTCGGGCATGCAGTAGGTGCAGCGCAGGTTACACCTGTCGGTGACCGAAATGCGCAGGTAGTTGATCCGCCGGTTAAATGAGTCGTACATCGACAAGATCTCCAATGTTGATAACCGCTTTGCCTAAGGGGACCTGCATCAGCGCGTTGGCATCAGTCAATGCGTTGATGTGTGCCGAGCCATGGTAATGTATCGGCTTTACTTTTCCATCAGCTGTGATGATTGATGGCACAAAGCCCAGCCTTGAAACGGATTTCCTTTCATAGGATTCGGCCATAGGCAGTCGCAACACAGGCGCCTCCCAGCGGAGTCCCATCAGCCGGTACATGAATGGCTTTGCCAGCAGCTCAAAAATATTGAAAGATGAAACCGGATTTCCGGGCAAGGCAAACACAAATTTATTGCCCGAGCGGGAGAAAACCGTTGGCTTGCCGGGCTGAACAGCAATTGAACGAAACTGAATTTTCAGTCCAAGTTCGTCGAGGATGGCAGGGATATAATCAAAGTCGCCCATCGAAATTCCTCCCGACAGGATCAGCACATCGTTGTTACGCAGTCCGTCGGTGATCATGCGGCGGCAGTCGGGCTCATTGTCGGCAATGATACCGCCATAATTCACCACCAATCCCATGGCATCTGCCTGTGCCAACAGCTGGGTGGCATTGCTGTTCCTGATTTGTCCTTTGCCCGGAACAAGGTGTGGTTCAACGAGTTCGTCGCCTGTCGACATTACACACACCTTCACCTGTTTGTAAACATGCGGATGATGTGCACCAACGCTGGCCAAGACCGCCATGTGCTGGGGTTTGATCAGGCAGCCCTGTTTGAGCACTATATCGCCTCTCCTGATGTCTTCGCCCATGCGGGCAATATTGTCTTTTGTGCGCTTATCGGCAATCCTTACCCGCTCGCCGGCAAGCATTTCGCTTTGCTCAACCATCACAATACAGTCAGCTCCTTCGGGCATCATGGCGCCGGTCATGATCTTTGCGCACTGGCCTTTGCCGATGCGATGAACCGGTACTTTGCCTGCTGCAATTACCTCAAGCAATTGGAGGCTTTCGTCGCCAAGGTCTTCGCGCCGGCAGGCAAACCCATCAACAGCAGCCTTATTGAAGGGCGGCATACACATATCACTCTGAATGTCAGTAGCCAGCACCCTACCCCTGCTTTCGGCAAGCGGCACCTGCTCAACCTCCGGTAAGGGAAGCTTGTCGGTAACGAGTGCATAGGCCTGTTCAAATGAAATCATGCTAAAAAGTTTTCGCAAAAGTACGACTATCCCGCCTAAGTTTCGGGACACAAAATGCGAAATGGAGTATCGGGCTGAATATCTGAATTGTACAAAGTAAACTATGTTTTCTTTGTGGAATTATATATGATTATGTTGGCAACTCAAGAATAAACCTGAACTTTGTCAGTTACCATATGAAATAACCTCTCTGATTCGAACATTCAGCTGAATTCCTTTGTGTTTCATTAACATAGTACAAAATGCAATCACTGAAACAGTACTCCGGCCTTTTTACGGTCATCACATTATCATTTATTTTGCTGTGTAGCAAGTCGTTTGGTCAAAACGAATTCAAGCTGTCAGACTATCAGAATCCGGATTACACTTACCATGCCCTGGACCTCGGGTTTGGCCTGCAATCCGACAACATCATTAACCAAACAGTTGACCGTCAATCGGTCAAACAATCCTCCAATCAGGGCGCTGCCAGCTTCAACGCATCACCAACATATCATGTGGCAAAGAACAACGTGCATTATCAGGGCTCAACAATGCTGTCTATGAACCTGTCTGGCGCCTGGAGCAGGTTCACATCTGAAAATGACCAGGGCATAAACAGCCGGACGAAAAACCGATCAGGAAGTTATGGTGTCAACCTGGGCTATTACAGCACCAACAGGTATTACAACAGTAAAAATCAGTTTATCGAACTGATTCCCATGGTGCATGCAGGCTTTAACTATTTTGGCCAGAAGTTCGATAATAAGCCTGTCACCTATCCCGAAAGGGACTGGAATCGCAGCCGTTCGGGCCAGTTCGATCTGGCTATGGCGCTGATGCTTGGCAAAGGCAGGATAGAAGCGGTGCAGGATGCACGGCTTGCTGTTTACATCCTCGAAGACCTGCATAAATCAGGTGACCTGAGCAAACAGGCTGACGGCGACGACATCCTTGCCCTGGCCTATAAGATCACCTCGGTAAAAAACAAGCGGTATTTCGATGCCCGCTTACGAAAGATTGCCGAAATCAACGCCATTGATTCGCTGATTGCATCACGCGGACTGAAAAACACTTCCGGCGCCAGCTATTATACCTTGCTTAATGACAACTGGGATCATGCCAATGGACCACTGCGTTCGGCCGGACAGCGCTTCTCCTTCGGTTTAGTCCCGCAATTTTCGGGCAGCTATTATACCGACACCTACCATTACTACGATACGGTGAGTGGCATTCCGCTGAATCAACATTACAGCAATGAGAACAAGTACCAGACCGGCGCCTGGGGACTTGACCTGAAGGCCACTTACCAATGCGAAAAGCCTGTCAGCCTGTCATGGCAGCACTCAGGCATGGCAAGCCTGGCGTATGGCTTGTATCACAGCAGCAACCAGATTCATATCTATGAAAAAAATGTGCTGATTACCGAGCAGGAAAACATCGACAACACCCCCAATGCCTACGGGATTATATCGCATAGGCTGGGGTATTACCCGAACAGCCGCACCAGCCTGAGCCTGAATGCCAGCCTGGCCTATAGCCGGTATTGGGGGGATTCGCAATACAATCAGAATGCGAAAATAAAAAATGGCCGGCAGTATGTTGATGGGGTGTTGCAATTCAATTGCAGGTATTATGTTTCTCCTCAACTGAGGTTCAGCATCGATTACCTGGCCGATTACCGTTACATCAGGCAGGTTGAGTATGGCAGCCAGGGAAGCAACGACATCATCAACAGCTCAAACAATTTCCTGAGCCAGCTTATTGCCAGCCTGACTTACAGCATTTTCTGATTTTAGGTGGTGAGGGTGCGATTTAGCAGAGTTACCGTATAAGAAAGTTAAACCATTTTCAAAATTTCGAAAGCACCTTAAAATACTATCCAAAAGGTTAGGACCAGTACATTAGCCAATATTTGACATCTGTCCATATTAAATAGTTTATGGACATATCTTCTTTTTTCAATAAAGCCCAAAAAGTAAACCTCACACATTTCCTTCTAACGACTACACCATCAACCTTTATCCTTCCGCTGTTTCCCGCGGCTTCCCGCACTGCTTGCAGTTAGGGCGGTGCACCGAAAGCAGCGCACCACAATGGGCGCACTGCCATTTCAGTTGTTGAAACGCCATAAATTGATCGATTCCAATGTGTTGAATGCGTTGCAGGTTACCGATCAGGTTTTCGTTGTATTTCAGCCGGTAGCGTTTGTCGAGCTGACGCAAGCGCCTGCAGGGAAAATCATTGCATTCAAAACATAAGCCTTTGCTGGATGCTGCCAGCTGCGGGCAGTTCCTGATCACACAGCTGCTGCAGTGGTTCGCCTTTGGTCCCACGGTGGCTTTACAGCCATTACAACGGTTTCTGGTCCTCAGCCAGGCCATGCAACTGCGGCAGTTGATGCCGCATGCGGCAATGAGCATGGCTTCGGCTGTCGTTTGGGGCTCCATACACAAGCATCATTTGCGGTTAATCAGGTCTTCAATTTCGGCGAGGTGTAATTGCAGGTGTGGCAGAAAATCATGGATCATTGCACCCAGGCTGATGCGCTTGTCAGGACCTGCAATCCATTGGTTTTCTAGTTTTCCTGCATCCACCCGGCTAATCACATGTCCGATATGCAGCACCGAAAACTTCCATAGCGAAACCAGGCTTTGCCAGTCTTCCTGCTGGTAATGCTGCAAGGCAATCCACCGGTCGTTATTTCCATTGGTAGCATAGTTCGGAAACACCAACGGACTTTGTTGGTACTGCAGGTGCACAATGCGGTGGGTGTTGTTGGTGGCCGAATCGACCATATGGCCCACAATTTCCTTTATGCTGCGGTGCTGGCTGTTTCTGCGGTCAGCCATTACTGCTTCGGGCAATGACCTGAGCACGGCTTCCCATTCCCCGACAAGGGCAGTCAAGGCTTCATTCATGGACAACAAATCGATCACCTGCATGGGTTGTGTGATGTTTAGTTCTGCCGGTGGATATTTTTTTCGTATTCGGCAACGATGAGGCTTGCGCGTTCGAAATAGGTGTCCGGAACCATCACCTTCACGGCTCCTGCCCCGCCTCCGGCAGTATACCATGGAACAAGGGTTCCCGTGATTTCATCTTTTAAATAAACCCCAATGGCAGCATCTTCGAGCAGGCTTTTCACCAGCTCAGCTTCCCAGATGCTTCCCGAAAATACCTCTTTGGGCAAGGCGTTGGTATGTGTGTTCATTATGTGAATTTTTGGCTTCGCCACCGGGCGATGCTGATCATTTTTTTTGACTCCCTAAAGTTACTACCTATTCCAAAGCTGTACAATATTTTTCGGCATTTTTTTACATCCTTTTCAGGAACAAAATATGGTAACGATCACTGCTTCAGCAGATTTTAGTGTCATCAAACGAAGCAAGCCCCCGCCTGTAGTTTTCAGCTGCAGCAGGTCACCGGGAAATAAGACAGGTCCGTCCGGCAAATCAACTGCCTGTAGTTCGCCGCTGACAAGGTAAACGAACAGGCTATCGGCACCGGCAGCAACGCTCAGCTCAACCATTCCCGGCTCAGGTATCTCAAGGGAGTTTAGCGAGGAAAGGCAAGTGCCTGTGGTCATCACGTTAAAATCGGTGCATTGCCCAACGGAAGTTGTTGTCCAATCACCTTCGAACACATCCACATCGAAACGTTTGAGTGTTTTTTCGTGATGACCCTGATGACGAATGCGGATGGCGCCATTCAGGACCATGAGTTTGCGCGACACACCGGTTAAGCGGGTAAACTCAGCCTGTTCGGCTTTCACGACTGCACTGCTGAGCCTGAACTGAAAATCCCTTTTGAGGTAATCGGCTGTTGCCGGATGAATAAACAACTGCGTGGTGGTCCCTCCCGACCAGCTCGTTGTTTGCTGTTCTGCAGCGCGTTTTACAGTAACCTCAACCATGATCTGTTTTCGTGTTAAACCTGCGACACAGGCTCAGTTTGCTGACCTGGCCTTGAGGTATTGGTAAATCGCCACCTGGGCACGCATCTTGTTTTCTCCGGAATCACGCCTGTATTTATTCACTTCGGCTTGGTTGATCAGCCTGGCCTTGCAGTTGTCGGCAAGCTGAATCTTTAGCATATCAGCCAGTTCCTGCTGAATGCCAGGATCGGTCACCTCGTTGGCCACTTCGAAGCGGTGATCGAGGTTGCGGATCATCCAGTCGGCGGAAGTCATATAATAAAGTGGTTCGCCGCCGTTGGCAAACACGAGCAGGCGGCTGTGTTCGAGGTAGCGGTCTACGATGCTGATCACGCTGATGTTTTCGCTTTGGTTTGGAATCCCCGGTATGAGCACACAGATACCCCTGCAGATGATGTTGATTTTAACACCGGCATCGCTGGCCTGGTAGAGCTTTTTGATCATCTTCTCATCGACGATGTTGTTGATTTTTATGACGATCCAGGCTTCTTTGCCTGCCTTCACGTTCCTGATTTCGGCATTGATCAGCCGCGTAAAATGGTCGCGCATCGTGTAAGGCGAAACGACGAGCTTTTTGAATATAGGCGGACTGTAAGGCATTTCGAACAGCTGAAACATCTGGTTCACCTCCTTGCCAACGGTTTCATCGGCGGTGAGCAGGCTATCGTCGGCATACACCTTTGCAGTCGACTCGTTAAAATTGCCTGTGCTGATGTTTGAATAATACACGTATTTGTCGTCTTCCTTGCGCCTGATCAGTAACAGCTTGCTGTGCACCTTGAAGCCAGGAATGCTCTTGATGATTTTCACCCCTTCTTCCTGCAACTTCTCTGACCAGTAGATATTGGCTTTTTCATCGAAACGCGCCTGCAGCTCCAGAAAAACGGTCACTGACTTACCGTTACGGGCCGCATTGATGAGGGCATTGATCACCGATGAGTCGCGGGCTGCACGGTAGAGGGTCATTTTGATCGACTTCACTTTCGGATCAATAGATGCCTCGCGCAGCAGGTCGAGGATATGGTGAAAGGTTTGATAAGGGAAATGAAGCATCACATCCTTTTCACGGATCACACTGAAAATGCTTTTGTGCGGGGGCAGGTCCCTGTGGCGCAGTGGCGGCTGAGGTTCATAATAGAGCTTTGCGTCGCCAATGGCCGGAAATGCCATGAAATCGCGAAAGTTGTGGTAACGTCCACCTCCTCGAATGGCGTCGTCCTTGTTGATTTTGAATTTCTTAAGCAGCTTGTTCAACACATGCTCGGGCATCGACTTGTCGTAAACAAACCTTACCGGAGCGCCACGTTTGCGCTGTTTTACGCTTTCGGCCATGATTTCGAGGAAACTCTTTGAGATGTCACTGTCGATGTCGAGTTCTGCATCGCGGGTGAACTTCATGGCGTAGGCATCAAAGCTGTCGTAGCCAAAGGGCAGGAAAATCTCACCAAGGTTATAACGGATCACATCGTCGAGCAGCAGCACATGGTAGCGGTTGTCCTTTCGTGGAAGGATCAGAAAGCGCGAAATCAGGCTGGCAGGGACCTTCACGAGTGCATAATTCTCCGCCAGCGGATTTGCCGAATTGCGAAGGATAACCACAAGGTAGATTGAATTGTCCTTCAGGCTGTAAGGATCGCGCAATTCGCTCAACATGATGGGAAACAGTATCGGATGCACTTTTTGCCGGAAGTATTCTTCCACAAATTCGCCCTGTTCGGGGCTCATCTCATTGAGTCCGATAATGTAGATCTGTTCATTGCGCAGCTCATTGACCAGCTGCTGATAGGTGTCGGTAAACACCTTTTCCTGGATTTCGATGTTCTTCCTGATGTCTTTGAGCACTACCGAAGGGTCAAAGCCGGCGAACTCGTCCTTTTCAATCTGCAGGGCCTTCAGGCGGCGAAGCGTGGCTACCCTGACCCTGAAAAACTCGTCGCGGTTATTCGAATAGATGCCCAGAAAACGCAGCCGTTCAATCATGGGGTTTGATTGGTCGATGGCTTCCTGCAACACCCGTGCGTTGAAATTAAGCCAGCTGAGTTCCCTTTGGATGGAATATGTTTTCGGTTTCTTTGCCATAATATTGCCTGGTTGTGCTTACTTCTCTTCTCTGAGCAACTTTGGAAATACAACAAATTCGATGTTGCACCCAGCCTGGCGGATGTTTTCCCAACGGATGGTGTCGAACGACAGGCAGACCACACCCGATGTCGGCAACCAGTCGATGGGTGGCTGCAGAAAACAATTTACAAAATTGGTCAGCGCCGGATTATGCCCCACAATCATCAGTGTTTGAAAGGCATCTGAAATGTCCATGAACTGATCAAACAGTTGCTCAGCATCGGCATGATACAGTGCCGGATCGACCTTGATGTCGTCTTTAGGGTAGCCAAGGGCCTTGCTGATGTATCGGGCAGTTTCGCGCGCGCGCAAAGCCGAACTGCTGATGACAAAATCAGGTTTGATGTCCTTTGCAATCAAAAAATCGATCACTTTTTTTGTGCGTTTCTTGCCTTTGTCAGTCAAAGGCCGTTCGTGATCGGGCAGTTCGGGAAATTCCCAGGACGACTTGGCATGTCGTACGACGAGTAAGGTTTTCATAACCGAGGTTTAGGTGCATTCATTGGTTCAGTAAAATTACGGAAGCTAGCGTTGATTACGCCTTCTGAAAGATGAATAAATTGTAAAATAACAGGATATCGGGCGAATTTGCAAATCGACTCTCCCAGACTCATAATCATCACACTGATTGTTAAGCTTTTATTCAACCTTTTTATCTTTTTAAAAACCATGTCCGGCCTTTTTTTCTATGCTTTGGCCGCCGAAAACCGAAGACCCATCCTGCTGATCACCATCGGATGTTATCCATGGCTGGTGTCAGCGATGTAAAATTTTGTTTCAAAATCGGTCGAAACGCCTTAGTTTTGCTACAGGATTTGAAGCAGCGATGCGACACCTTTCTTGTAGCGCATTGCTTGTTGTTCGAACAGTAAACCGAAACAGATGAAAAAAATTGCCGTTTTCCCGGGATCTTTCGATCCGATCACCCTGGGGCACGAATCGCTGGTGTTGCGCGCCTTGCCCTTGTTCGACGAAATCATCATCGCCGTAGGCATCAACGCGCTGAAAAGCTATTATTTTCCTGTTGAGAAGCGAATTGACTGGATCAAAAAGGTGTTTGCTGATTATCCTCAGATTTCGGTAACCAGTTACGAAGGACTCACTGTTGATTTCTGCCGGGCGGTGGGTTCGGTTTACATCCTCAGGGGACTGCGCACCTCGGCCGACTTTGAGTTTGAACGCAGCATCGGTCAGGTTAACAAGAAGCTGTTTCCTGAGGTTGAAACCGTGTTTTTGCTTACCACGCCGGAGCTTACGGCCATCACCTCATCGGTGATCAGGGACGTGGTCAGAAACGGGGGCGATGCTTCGCAGTTCGTTCCGCCGGTGGTTGACCTTACAATATGATGGGCCGCTTTTCGTTTACCTGCTGTTGCTTTTCGAAAAACCAATGAAACAAGCCCTCATCTTTAGCTTATTTGTGTGCCTGAACCTGCTGTCGGCTGCGGCTTTTGCCCAGACAGATGTAACAATAACCGGCAAAACAGGCAAGCCAGGCCTGCTTGTAAGACTGATTGTGTACGACGATATGCTTTCCGAGTGGCAAAAAACACCCGTTACAACCACCACTGATGCACTGGGCAACTTTTTTATTCAAACACCCTTGCAGCAACCCGAATATGCCTTGCTAGCAGTTGGCCCCGACAAAGGCGAAATTTTTCTGCTGCCAGGGAAAACCTATGCCGTTGAAATTGATGACCTCCCGGCCAATGCGTTTGCCTCATACTATGACGAAGAGCCGCTTCGTTTCCGCATCATTTCAACAACGGATGGCGGTGCAGGCGAACAGCTTACTACCCTTAACCTCATCGTGAATACCTTTCTGCTGCAACATTTCAACGACTTATACCGCAGGGGAAAAACTGGGATGATTGATTCGCTGCGCAACACCATCGCTGAACGCATCCCGCACTTTGCCCATCCTTATCTGGCCGATTATTGCCAGTACAAAATTGCATCCGTTGAGTTGGCAACTCCCAACAAAACCAACCAGCGCATCATCGAAACCTATTTCCTGAACAAACCCATTCAATACGTAAACATTGAGTACACAAGCCTGTTTGTGCAGGTATTCAGCAACTACCTGCTCAACCTCAGGGGCTACGACCAGAACAAACTCGACGAAGCCATTAAAAAAGGCTATGCTGCTGTGAAACAACTGCTCAACACCGATACCAACCTGGCTGCCGACCCTAAACTGGCCGAGCTTGTACTGCTGCTCAACCTGAAAGACATCTATTTCATGCGCAACTTCGATAAGGCTGCCATAACCTCACTGCTCAATGAAATTTCCTTAACAAGCAAATACCCGAAACACAGGCAGGTAGCTGCCAATATCATTAAGGCTGACCTGTTGCTTGCTTACGACACACCGGCACCTGCAATCAGCCTGAACGACGCAAGCGGAAAAAAGGTTGAAACCAGGCAATTCGCCGACCGTTTTGTACTGATTTCTTTTGTCAAAAGTGACTGTCCGCCCTGCCTGAGCGAGCTCGAAGACCTGCAGAAAATTTCAGAGCAACACGCCAATGAGCTGCAACTAATCACCATTGCCAGCCACGACAGTTTCGTGGCCACCGTAAAGCATTTCAGTGAAAACAGGTTCACCTGGCCGGTGCTCGACCTTAGTGACGACTTTCTCTTGCTTGAAGCATACAACATCAAGGCATTCCCCGAGCACATCATCCTGATTCCGGGAAGCCGCATCGGCATGGCGCCGGCACCTGCCATTGACCAGGGCCTCGACAGGCACCTTGAGCGGTTGATGAAACAACAGGCGAACAAGCCCTGAACCCCTGAAATGGCTTATGTTGACTGCGAAGGTTGCCACTATTATCACGTAAATTATGTAACTTTGCCGTGAATTTTCCTCACCGAAAAGCCTGCCGCAATGGCAGGGAATATGAAAATCAGTGAAGGGAACGATGTTTGATCAATCAATGACCGTAAGAAATATACCAATATGTTCAGTCTCATAAAGAAATTCCTGGGCGATAAAGCTTCCCGCGACCTCAAGGCGATCAATCCGCTGCTGCAGAAAACCCTGGCTGCTTACCCAAAAATCAGTCAGCTCGACAACGATGCCCTGCGTGCAAAAACTCAGGAGTTCAAGCAACGCATTAAGGATCATGTGGCTGCCGAACAACAGGAATCGGACGAACTGAAGGCACAGCTCGAAGCCAACCCCGACCTCAGCGCCGAAGAAAAAGAAAAAATATATGAGCGCATCGACAAGCTCGAAAAGATCCAATACGACAAAACCGAAGAAATTCTGCTTGAGTTGTTGCCCGAAGCATTTTCGGTGATGAAAGAAACCGCCAGGAGATTCAGGGACAACGAAGAAGTAGAAGTTACTGCCAATGCGATGGATGGCAATATTGCCGCCACACGCGAAAACGTTACCATCCGCAACGGAAAGGCTTATTACCGAAACACCTGGACAGCCGGAGGCAATATGATCACCTGGGACATGGTGCACTACGATGTACAGCTTATCGGAGGCATAGTGCTGCATCAGGGAAAAATTGCTGAAATGGCCACCGGTGAAGGGAAAACACTTGTTGCAACCTTGCCCGTTTACCTCAATGCTCTCGCCGGAAAGGGCGTCCACCTGGTTACGGTGAACGATTACCTGGCCAAACGCGACTCCGAATGGATGGGTATGCTGTATGAGTTTCTGGGACTCACGATCGACTGCATCGACAAGCATGAACCCAACAGCCACGCCCGACGCAAAGCCTATCAGGCCGACATCACCTATGGCACCAACAACGAGTTTGGTTTCGATTACCTGCGTGACAATATGACAGGCAACCCCGATGAGCTGGTACAGCGCAAGCACCATTATGCCATCGTGGATGAGGTTGACTCCGTTTTGATTGATGATGCCCGTACGCCCTTGATCATCAGCGGTCCTACACCAAAAGGCGAAAATCAGGAATTCGACAGCCTGAAACCCGATGTGACGAAATTATACCAGGCTCAGCGTAGCCTCGTGAGTTCGATCCTTGCTGAAGCCAAAAAAATTCTTTCAAACGAACCAAAAGATGCTGAACTGAAAAAAGGAGGCGATCTGCTTTTCAGGGCCTATCGCGGATTGCCGAAAAATAATGCCTTAATTAAATTCCTCAGCGAGGAAGGCATGCGCAGCCTGATGCAGAAAACGGAAAGTTTTTATCTGCAGGAACAGGCTAAAAACATGCACCTGATCGATGATGAACTCTTTTTTGTGATTGATGAAAAGGTAAACTCCGTTGAGCTTACTGAAAAAGGTATCGACCTGCTGACAGAAGCATACAATGAGCCGCATTTCTTCATCCTTCCCGATATTGGCGCCGAAATCGCCGAGCTGAGCAAACTGGACCTTCCGGAAGACAAACTCCTTGAGAAAAAGGGGGATATGATCCGTGAGTTCACCATCAAGTCGGAGAGGCTGCATACCGTTCATCAGCTACTGAAAGCCTATACCCTGTTTGAGAAAGACGTTGAATACGTCATCATCGACAATAAAATCAAAATTGTTGACGAACAGACTGGCCGTATCATGGAAGGCCGACGCTATTCGGATGGCTTGCACCAGGCCATTGAAGCAAAGGAAAACGTAAAAATTGAAGCGGCAACCCAGACCTACGCTACCATTACCCTCCAGAATTATTTCAGGATGTATGGCAAACTGGCCGGTATGACGGGAACTGCTGAGACCGAAGCCGGTGAGTTGTGGGACATCTACAAGCTTGATGTGGTGGTCATCCCGACCAACAAACCCATAGTGCGCGACGACCGCGAAGACCTCGTTTATAAAACAAAACGCGAGAAGTTCAATGCTGTCATCGACGACATCGAAAACCTTGTAAACAAGCGCCGGCCTGTGTTGGTGGGTACCACATCGGTTGAAACATCTGAATTGCTCAGCCGCATGCTCAAGCGCAAAGGCATCGAACATAATGTGCTGAATGCCAAGTTGCACCAGCGTGAAGCCCAAATTGTCAAGGAAGCCGGACAAGCAGGCGTGGTCACCATTGCCACCAATATGGCGGGTCGTGGTACCGACATCAAACTGGGGCCGGGAGTGAAAGAAGCTGGTGGCTTGGCGATCATAGGTACCGAGCGACATGAATCGCGGCGCGTCGACAGGCAGTTGCGTGGTCGTTCGGGCCGTCAGGGCGATCCGGGTAGCTCACAGTTTTTTGTGTCGCTCGAAGATGACCTCATGCGTATGTTTGGCTCTGGTCGTATTGCCGGGCTGATGGACAGGCTTGGACTGAAGGAAGGCGAAGTGATTCAGCATTCCATGATCACCAAGTCGATCGAAAGGGCACAACGCAAGGTGGAAGAAAATAACTTCGGCACACGTAAACGCTTGCTCGAATACGATGATGTGATGAACTCACAGCGTGAAGTCATCTATAAAAAGCGCCGCCATGCGCTGTTTGGAGAGCGGCTTTCGGTCGACATTTCGAATATGCTCTACGACCTGGGAGAAAACCTCATTACTGAAGGGCAGGAAGCACGCGATTACAATGAATTGCGCATGTCGACAATCAAGCATATGGGCATTGAACCACCCTTTGATGAAGACAGTTTCCTCGAATCGAAGGCGGATAGCCTGAACGAAGAACTGTTCAGCAAGGCTACGACCATTTACCGCGAAAAATCAAAACGCATCGGCGAAAAAACGATGCCGGTCATCAGGGATGTGTTTGAAAAACAAAAGCAATATGAAAATATCGCCATCCCGATCACCGACGGACACAAACGGATGCAGATTGTTGTCAACCTCCAGAAGGCTGTTGAAAACGGGCCGAGGGAAGTAACCCTTTCCATTGAGAAAAACATCACCCTGGCCCTGATCGACGATCTGTGGAAAGAGCATCTGCGCGAGCTGGATGAGTTGAAACAGTCGGTTCAAAATGCCACCTACGAGCAAAAAGACCCCTTGTTGATTTACAAGCTGGAGTCGTTCCAGCTGTTTAAAAGCATGGTGAACAAAATCAACAAAGACGTGATTTCGTTCCTGATGCGGGCCGATATTCCGGTTCAGGATCCGTCGTCAGTGCGTGAAGCACAGAAACCACGCGGTCTTGACAGGAGCAAGATGAAGGAGGAACGTTCTGATCTGCTCTCACAGGCGCACAGCAACACCCAGCAGCAGGAGGTTACCCAGCCAATTGTTGCAGAGAAAAAGGTGGGCAGAAACGAAGCTTGTCCCTGTGGAAGCGGAAAGAAATACAAAAATTGTCACGGCAAAGTTGCGATAGATGGCTAAATAGTGCTAATTTGGCAGCATGAAAGCGATCAGGATTGTCCTTGTTTTAATGGCTGCTGCAGTATTGCTTACTCAGGGCTGCTATAAAAATGACGGAGTCGATTCGGGAATACCGCTATTTCCATACAACAAACCCTTACTCTACCCTCCCGACACCTTTATGGTGGTTTTCAACGTGGCAACCAATGGTGATAAAATTGCCGAAATGAGCCTTGATACTGCTGGAGTCTGGTTCATTGAAAAGCTTGGCGACGGGCGCGTGAATTTCACCCTGGCAAACGAACAATTGGAGGTTTACTACCTGAATGCCCATGACACCGTTGCACTCGAAGGGGGCAGGCTTTATTATCTGATTGCCAACAACAACAATCATCCCGAACTTAATAACTATTTTGTGTCGTTCACCAAACTCGGACTTAATTATGCCGAATTCGAACCAAAATTCTAGTGTACTGCAAGGGTATTTAATAAGCAAGGCAACAGTAAGGGTTTTTTTCATTGTGAGCTGTTTAATCTTTCTTCTGCCTTCGCGCTCAATGGCACAGAAGCACGCCCCCGCGCATCGGCCTAAATTGGGGCTTGTGCTGAGTGGTGGCGGAGCAAAAGGCTTTGCACATATTGGTGCACTGAAGGTTTTTGAAGAGGCAGGCCTTCACTTTGACTATATTGGCGGAACAAGCATGGGCAGTATCGTAGGAGGAATGTATGCAGTAGGTTATTCGCCCGATTCGATGGTGTCATTGGTCAAAAAGCAAAGCTGGAACGACATCATGAACGATAAAATTCCGCGCAAGTATATCCCCATCGAAGAAAAGCAAAATGCTGACCGCTTCGTCATCACCTTCCCCATCAAAAAAAGAAAAATACAAATGAAACAAGGCCTGGTGACAGGGCAACTGATTGAACTATTGCTTTCGCGCATCACCAGCCCGGTCTACATGGTTTCAGATTTCGATTACCTGGCAACGCCATTTGTTTGTGTGGCCACCGATTTGGTGAATGGCGAAAATGTTGTCATCAGAAAAGGACAGTTGCAACAAGCCATCAGGGCCAGCATGTCGATCCCGTCCTATTTCAGGCCGGTGGAGCTGAATGGCCGCCTGCTTGTCGACGGCGGAGTCGTCAACAACTACCCGGTGAAAGAAGTCAGGGATATGGGTGCCGATATCATCATTGGTGTAGACGTGCAAACAGGACTTTACACAAAAGAGGAGTTAAACTCAATGGTAAGAGTGCTCGACCAGGTCACTTCTTTCTATCGGATGTCGTCATACGAAAAGGGGATGAATGAAACTGATATTTATATTCAGCCTGAATTATTCCCTTATTCTATCATGAGTTTCGGTGACTACGACAGCATCATTAACCGGGGCGAAAGAGATGCCCGCAAATTCCTGCCACAGCTGAAACGCCTGGCCGATTCGCTCAACGCAATTGAACCTGTTGTTAACTGCGTACGCGATGCGCAACCCCTCGACTCTGTGTATGTCGTCCTGATTGAATACCGCGGATTGAAAAACGTTTCCAAGTCATTTATTAACGGTACACTGGCCATCAAGCCCGGAACCTGGGTAAAGCTCGACGAGCTTGAAAACCGCATCAAGCATGCCTATGGCAGTGGTTTTTTTGAGTTCGTCACCTATTCGTTGCTTCCCATCGAAGGCAAGGGTTCTTACCTGCTGATCGATGCCAAGGAAGCCAGTTCGGGCATATTGGGCGCCGGAATACATTACGACTCAGACTACAAGGTAGGCTTTCTGCTGAATGCCACCTTCAAAAATGTGTTATTCAAGGGATCGAAAGGGTTTATTGACCTGAGTCTGGGTGAAAACCCAAAACTGTCGGCCTTTTACCTGGTCGACAGGGGTAGCAAACCCGGATTTGGCATGCGCGGAACTGCCTTTACCCTTAAGCTGAACAGTTATGCAAATGGCTCAATAAATGAGTCGTTCAAGGTGGTACAGTATAAGGCAGAAAGTTTTCTGCACTTTAACTTCGAAAACTCGGTAAAATTCAGAACCGGTGCTGAGTTCGAGTATATCAGATTCGAGTCCATCATTCATCCGGAGAATTCAATCAACTATTCGCCCATGTTGAGCTTTTTTGTGAATTGGGGCATTGACACATACGACAAGGCCAGTTTCCCGACTTCAGGCGTCAAGATGAACGCAACCGGTAAATATGTTACCCTGCTTGGAAGCAACACCCTGAACAAGGATTTTTCCAATTCCTTCATTGTATACGCAATGCACAACCAATGTGTTCCAGTGTTTCCAAAACATGTGTTTTCTTATGGTGTCAGTATGGGCGTAGTCCTTAACAATAAAATCCCAACCCCGCAACACTGGTTCATCCTGGGAGGACAGACCTACAACAACTATTACGACACCTTCATCCCGTTTACCGGCCTCAGGTTTATCGAAAAATCAGGATTATCGACATTTGTGACCAAATTTGCATGGCAATACAATGTGTATGGCAACTTCTACCTTACCGCCAAATGGGATCTGGGTGTTATCGAAGACAGCTTTGAGAAAATGCTCGATGAATCGACACTTATTTCAGGATTTGGGCTGAGTGTTGGTTACAACAGCTTCATTGGTCCTGTTGAAGTGAGTTTCATGGGTACAAACATGAACAAAGGGATGACGAATTTTATCAATATAGGGTATACATTTTAAGCAAAGAAACCTATGAAATACAAGAGAGTACTATTGAAACTGAGCGGGGAGGCGCTTATGGGCGAACAGCAATTCGGCATTGATCCATTGCGCTTGAATGCTTATGCTACAGAAGTGGCAGCAGCAGTGAAACAGGGTGCACAGGTGGCCATTGTTATTGGCGGAGGAAATATTTTCAGGGGATTACAGGGAGCCAGCCAGGGCATGGACCGGGTTCAGGGCGATTATATGGGCATGCTTGCCACTGTGATCAACAGCATGGCACTTCAATCGGCCCTTACCTCAGCTGGCATTAAAGCAAGCCTGTTGTCAGGGGTTTATATCGACAGGGTAGCTGACTCGATGAGTGGCCCAAAAGCCATCGCACTGCTCGAAGCCGGCCATGTGGTCCTTATCGCCGGTGGCACCGGAAATCCGTTTTTCACTACTGACACCGCCTCAGCACTCAGGGCGGTTGAAATAAAAGCCGATGTGATCCTGAAAGGCACCCGTGTCGATGGCATTTACACTGCCGACCCTGAAAAAGATCCAAAAGCGGTGAAGTTCGATCACATCACCTATGAACAGGTTTACAACAAGCAACTAAAAGTCATGGACCTGACAGCCTTTACACTTTGCTGGGAAAATAAGTTACCCATACTGGTTTTCGACATGAATACCTCTGGCAATTTGTTGAAAGTTCTGAATGGTGATCCCATAGGCACCATCGTTTCGATGTGACCATGCCTGGATAAAATGATGATATTTTCATGAATATCATCACGATACAACCGCAAAACAATATCCCTTTAACTTGATTATCACAAAACACCAACACACTGCAGTCGCGCACCAATGGCTGAAACCAATCGCAAACATGATGGCATAAAACAGCCACAACCACCCTGGTTGGTGTCGGAAAACCTGTTGCTGGCCTTGATTATGCTGACCGCTGTTGTGCTCAGGTTATACCATTACGGCAAGCTGCCATTCATGCACGATGAGTTCAGTGCGCTGTTCCGCACATCCTACGGCTCGTTTAGTGACCTTATCAAGTATGGTGTGATTGAAAACGACTCACACCCGGCAGGGGTTCAGGTATTTTTGTATTACTGGGTAAAACTGGTTGGGTTTAACGAACTGTGGGTGAAGCTTCCATTCACTTTGATGGGTGTCGCTTCAGTGTGGCTCATGTTTGCCATTGGCCGGTGCTGGCACAATGTAGCCTCAGGACTAATCTCAGCCTCTTTTTTGGCGGTGATGCAATTTTTTGTATTCTACAGCCAACTGGCAAGGCCTTATGCGGCAGGGTTGTTTTTCAGCCTCTGCCTGGTGTATTGCTGGACCGTGGTAATTGACGGTAATAAATCCCCTTCGAAAATTAACTGGCTGCTGTTTGTGTTAAGCCTTGTGCTAACAAGCCTCATGCATGCCTTTGCTATGCTGCTTGCCATGTCGGTGTATGTTACCGGCTTTGTTTTTGTGCGTGGGCGCACCTTAAAAACATACCTGTTTTGCGGCGGTGCCGCCATTGTGTTGTATCTGCCCCATCTCCCGGTTTTTCTTCAACAGCTGCAGGCCGGCGGTATCGGCGATTGGCTAGCCCCGCCAACAGCAGGTTTTGTGCTGCAGTTTTTGCATTACAGCCTTCACTTCAGCAAACTATTTATTGTGGTGGCGCTGGCGCTTGTGCTTGTGGCCTTTGTCTCAACTTGGCGCACAAAAAAGGGAATCCGGTTTAAACTCATCGGGCTTGGCTGGTTTGCTGTTTCCTTTCTTGCAGCTTATCTCTATTCGATCTACAGGACACCGGTAATCCAGTTCAGCACATTGTACTTTGTTTTTCCATTCCTTATCCTGGCCTTATTTTCTGTTGGCAACACAACGACTAGCCGAACAGCATTGATCTCGGTCGGTGCAGTGTTGATTATTGGAAGCATAAGTCTGATAATCAACCGGAAGCATTACCAAACCATGTATACACAGGGCTTTGACGGCATTGCCAGAGAAGTGGCAAAAGACAGCAAGGCCCACAAGGATGTAACAGTGATTGTTAAATGTGCCACACCCCAGATGCCTGCGTTTTATCTCGACAAGCAGGCGGTGGGTATGGTACGTTATTTTTCGCGTCAGGATGAACCGGGTAAATTGCAGGATTGTCTCGACAGCATTCAGACCCAATACCTGGCCTTTGCCTGGACTGATTATGCATCAGAAGAATGGACTGCCATGGCACTTGAATCTTTTCCGGTGATTGAGCGCTATGAAGCCTGGTTTAACACTGAATACTTTTTGCTCCGCAAAGCCCAACCCGGGGAAGAAACTGGGAATCAGACGCTGATCCGCCGGGAGGCTTTTTCTAGGCTCATCCGCCAAAAAGGAGAAGCCGGACAATTTACCAGAACTGGCTTGCCTTACACGCCAGCAGGGTGGTGCGACGAACCGGTGGGTTTGGATAGTCAACGCCTCTATGGTCCACTCTTCGAAACACCGGTACACGAGATCAAACCGGAAAACGAGGTCATTGTGTGCGCCACAGCAAGCTATTTAGCAATAGATACCCTAAGCAACCTCAAACTGGTCATGGAGCTTAAAAATCCGGCTCTGGAGTCGATAAAACACTGGCAGGCAGGAAGTCTGCTGCATACAACCAAACTTCCCGGCAGGTATTTCACCCTCGTTACCGCCTTGCGTCTTGGGCGCGATGTGAAGGCTACCGGCGATGATCTCTTGCGCGCTTATGCATGGGATCCTGATGGTAAAAAATGCCTGCTTTTAAATCAATCCATCATCACGCGGCCAGTTAACCCAATTTTGTTCGCCCTTTTTGAACCCCTGCCGTGAATAATATCAGCAAAGCCGCATCAGCATGATGTAAAAAATGCGCTATATTTGTCATCAGGAAAAGAAAAACTAACACCCATGACAGAAGAAGCCGAATTTGTACTTGATGCAGCAAATGAAAGCATGGAGCATGCCATTACGCATTTGGACCGTGAATTCCAGAAAATCCGCGCCGGAAAAGCAAATCCGGTTATGCTCAACGGAGTGATTGTTGACTATTATGGCAGCCATGTGCCTATCGAGCAAACTGCCAACATCAATACGCCTGATCCAAGGCAGATTATTGTTCAGCCATACGACAAGAGTTCCATTCATGCCATTGAAAAAGCGATTATGGCAGCAAACCTGGGGTTTAACCCGCAAAACGAGGGTGAAATCATTCGGATAAATGTACCTCCTTTGACAGAAGACCGCAGGAAAGACCTGGTTAAAAGAGCCAAAACCGAGGCTGAAGATGCCAAGGTGAGCATCAGAAACGCACGGCGGCATGCCAATGACGAGGCAAGGAAACTGGAAAAAGATGGCTTACCGGAAGACGAAACCAAGCGATTGGTGGAAAAGATTCAGGAACTCACCGACAAGTACATCCAAAAAGTGGACAAGGCATTTGAGCTAAAAGAAAAAGACATCCTGACCGTTTAATTCTCTGTTTCTTCTTCTGCATTCGGTTCTGCCGCCGGTTTGCCGTTGAGCACCGAGATGGCAAAGTCAAGTATTTTTGATAGTACTGCCGTTGATTGCAACGACCTGTATATCAGTATTTTGAAAATATTCTGAGGCGTAAGGTTTTCAGCCATGCGTTGCATGTTCTGTTCGAGCTTCAGGTCACTGTATTTGATCTGCAGCCGGGCAATCCCGATGTGCCGTTCTAGGTCTTTCATATTATCGATCACCGGATCCGGGATATCTGGATCCCAGTCCATCAGTAACTCCTTCTCATTCATCTTTTTCACCAAAGGATTCAGGAACCAATTCTTTCGGTTTAAGAACACCACCGATCCCAGCACAACAAACACCAGGCTCATGATGAGGAATCCCCCGGCATATGATCCTATTGTGCTGCCATACCAAAACACAAAGGCAAAGGAAAGCAACAGCATGATCATCGAAAAAATGCCTGCCAAAAGTACCATGGTGATCATTAGTGAAACCATTCCGGCAATTTTCTTACTCAGCACAAATCCGGCCAACTGGGTGCGGAGGTAAACTTGTTTTCCTAACTCATTCGCTATATCGCGAAACGGGGCAGTGAAGTCATCTGAAGCCATAGTCAGTGTTACTTGTGGATAAATTGATGAATGTTTACAGGTTCTTCTCAGCCTTACTTTTCGGCCAGCTTTTCCTCAATGGTTTTTTTAAGGCTCTCGAGTTTTGCGGCAAGGTCTTCTCTTGCGTCGATGGTTTTGGAAAGGATTTTTTTTCGGGTTTCTGTTCCTTTGTCGGGCGCAAATAAAATCCCGGCAATTGCTCCGGCAGCTGCACCGGCAATGACTCCTGCAAAAAAAGTCAGCAATGTTTTTGATCCTGAACTGCTCATGGAATTAATGTTTTATTGGGTAATATAAAAAAACAACATCAATATACCGATCAAATAAACAATTATTCAGGTTATAAACTGATTTTCAACCGGCAGCAGCACCCACCTATCAATCCATTCACCATTGCCGAATGATGATCAGCTGTCAATTTCTCGCGACACACCTCACAAATATAGCACATTCAACGATCAGACACAATTTCAGGCGGAGACACAAAGAACCTGAACATGTTTATTCGCCACAGGTCCAATCATATCCGATACCTTAATTCATGTTTCTGGTAATGGCTGCAACAATCCTGGCTGAACTCAAAAACTGTCTGGCGATTAATCGAATAACCGTATAAACAGGAATTGCCAGCACCATTCCGCCTATTCCGGCAAGTTTTCCAGCCATGATAATGACCAGAAATATTTCCACAGGATGGGCTTTCACACTTTTCGAATAGATGATTGGCTGAAGCAGGAAATTGTCGATCAGGTTTGCCCCGGCAAAGGTTAGCAGGATGGTCAGCATTGTCGGAAACAAGGCATCATACATTCCCAAACTCAATACCGAAATAACACCAAGCAATATTCCAATACATGCACCAATGATGGGCCCCAGGTATGGTATCACATTCATTAAGCCACCCAGAAAACCAATAATCAGTGCATTCCTAACCCCTAATACACTTAGTGTCAATCCAATAATCGTCATCATTACACCTATCTCCATCAACAAACCCAAAAAATAGCGGGTGAGCAAGGTGCGTGTATCGGTGAGCAATTTACCCATGTCGATGGTGTATTTCTCAGGTATGATCGCTAAGATTGACAAGCGCAACAAGTTTTTTTCTTTCAGAAAGAAAAAGGTTAGAAAGAGTATGATAAACACTCCCATCATCAATGTGCTGGTTGCGCCAATCAGTTTGGTAAACATGGCTGAAACATTTGTTGCTTTCACCAACTGGGTAAGGTTTGCCTCAATCAGTGAGTTTATCGATTGCTCGGGTTCCATGATACGGTAGGAGATCAATAGATTCTGTATGCTGTTGAGGGCTTCAGCGAAGTGCTTATTTATGGCAAGTGTATCAATTTCAGCAATCATTATCGCCTGCTTATTGATCAGGGGAATGATGAAGAAAATAAATGACAAAAAGCCCATGACAATGGTCATCAGTGTAAGCACTGCTGACAAGGTGTTGGGCATTTGATATTTGCCAAGTTTCAAGCGGTTAAGCCATTTCACAAGCGGTTTTCCGATGATGGAGAGCACAGCCGAAATAACAATGTAAATCAGGAGGTCTGAAAAATACCATCCCATAATTCCAATGATAATCAAACCTGTAAAGGGTTTTATGTATGAAATAAATCCGTTCATGCCTGTTTTCTTTATGTAAAGGTAAGCGATTATTTCATCATGAATACTGGTGAAGTCTTTTTAAGGACCATCACAGTCCTACCTGCATACTGATCTTATAGCCAAAATTAGCACTTACTTTCGTAAACCCATAAGGTCCATAGCGGTAAAAAACCCCAAAGCCCGTTTTCAGTGCAGGAAGCCTGAGCAGGTTGTTGATCAGCAGGCCGCTTTCGTAAAACCCTTTTTCGAGGGTTTTAAAGGCAATAAGCTGATGTTTTTCGGGCTTTGCCAATGACCCAAAAGCCACATTCGTTTCCACGGCGAATTCGGGTTGAAACGATCCGCTTCGGTAAAGCAGTTTGCCAAAGTCGTGGGTAAAATGAATGTTCACATACCTGTCTGACAGGAATTCATTCATGCGCATGGTACCAAAACTAAAAGGCGCATAAAGGGCAAAACTGCGCCAGCTGGCCGGGCTGTTGTAAAGCCTGGTCATGGGCACATCTCCGCTGATCAAACCTGCTTGCACGCGCAGGCTCGTTTTACCCAAATACCGGAAGTAAACCGACTTTTCGAAACGAACATCCAGCCTTTTATACCGAAACTCGCTGTTGAACAGGCCTTTCATGCCATGAGTAAAATTGATCCAGAAAACCGGGAAAGGTGTTCCAAGCGAAACCAGTCCATTTGGCGTTCGCACAAACTTCTCCCTCAAGGCAAACCGTGTTCCCAGACTGATCTCGCTGAAATCATATTCAGGCGCTATGACAGTATTGGGCAGGCTATCGCCAAAATAATAGGCATAGCCGCTTTTTTTGTGCTGAACCGAACCCTGTCCGTACCAGGTAAAATGCTGCAATGCCCGGAAACTGAACCCCAATGAATAGGCCCTGGTCATGTCCATCCTGTTCACAAAGAAATGCCTGAAACCGGCCAGTGACCACTGTTTTTCTTCCTCCCCCATGAAAGTGACTCCGCCTGTTTCTGTTGCGCTGTAAGCACAGGCCAGTTGCAACCGGGCCTCCTTTTTCCGGTCAATAAGCACTTCCGCATTAAGCCCGTACTTAGCCGTTTTATCATTAAACCCATAACCCCAGAATCCTCCGGCAGTAAATCTTGACGAAAACTTCGTATTGGTGCGAAGGCCGATTCCGGCATAAAACCCTTCGTAGGCATTGTACCTGAACAATTTATCCAGTTCAATATCAAGCTTGTTCCAGGGTATTCGCCCGGCAAGCATCAGCTGTAACGAACCAGCCATTTGATCGAAGTGCCGGGCCTGGCCAATCGAATCAATGATGCGGTAGGTTTCAGCTTCTCGCGCGCTCAGGCTGTCGGTGCGCATGCCCGACCAGAAAGTACCCGATTTTGCATTTGCATCCGCAGCAACCTCCAGTGCAATTTCATCAAACTTACTTCTTGCCAGGCCTGGATTGATGACTATCTGGCTCAGGTAACTCTTTCCGATGCCCACCAGGGGATAATTTACCCCGCTGTCGCCCAGGGCAATATCACTAAAAGTAATCGTTGTATTCAGCTGCACCGGAAACCACAGGCTGTCCTGCTGCAAGGCATACATCTGCTGGATGCTGATTCCCAAGCCATTGTCGTTGTGGGCCGGGGAAGCCACTACATTTTGTATGGCCCATCCTTTTGTCCTGATCATAAGCTGTCCGGTCAGGCCATCGAAGTTGGTGTTGATCAAAGGCCTGAATGAGATGCGAAACAACGTATCCATCCCATCAAGGGGTGTACTTTCTTCGAGCTCAAACAGGTATTTTCGGGTGCTGCCCGGACTGATCGGGCTCACATAATGCTTATCGGATATCCGGATGAACGCATCATAAAAATCGGTCGATTGCAGCTGCGAAATCAGGAAAACAAAAATCGGATCACGGAATCCGGACACCTTGCTGGCTACTACCTTCTCATGGTTATGACCCGGCGCAAGGTAGGTCCGTTCGGTCACACTTTCCATGAGGAATAAATCATGGTCGGCAACCAGGTTCTTTGACCTTGCAATGTGTTGCCTGCCGGCATTGGTGGTGTCGAGCGTCAGCACCATTTTATCGTAGGAAGTATAGGCAAATGCGGAAAGATTCTTAGGATCATTTCTGTCTTTGTTACCTACCACATTTTTTATGATCCGGTGTGCAGGATTTTCGCCAGGTACCACAACCACTTCATTCAGCAGCAAGGTTTTGGGATTTAAAGTGATTACGAGCTGTGTGCATTGTCCTTGTGTCTCAAACTGCCTTGTTTCGTATCCTACATAGGAGCATCGGATGGTTTTTACGGGTTCATGAGTCTCAAAGCTGAACCTCCCGTCTATATCCGTCGTTCCGCCATAAGTGCCATTGTTCACCAGGATGTGTACAAAAGCAAGTGCTTCCCCAGTTTTGGCATCTTTTACATTGCCTGAAACATGGCCATCCTGTGCCTGCAATGGCCTGGCAAAACAAAAAAGCAGCAATAGGAAATGCAGGCTGAAACAGCAAAGCAAGGAACTGCTGCCTGTTATATATTTCCGCCAAAATGACAAATTCCTTGATTGGTTCATCAGCAATGGGGTTAGCCTGAATGAGTTTCCTCAAGCGTAAGTTCGCGACCGGATAATTGACTAAACGGCAAAGTAGGCTTCGAGTTCGCTCAATGTGTCAGCGCTTGTCAGTATGTCATGCTCGATCCTTCCCTGATGAAGCACCACGATGCGGTTACACACCTCAGTCACATGGTTCAGGTCGTGACTCGATATCAGGAATGTCGTCTGATGTTCTGCCATCTGCTTTTTTACGAGGTTTTTCAACCTGATCTGAGTTGTGGGGTCGAGGCTGTTGAAAGGTTCGTCGAGCAGGACCAGTTCAGGCCTTCCCATAAGCGCTGCGGCCACCCCGATTTTTTGCTGGTTCCCCATCGACAGGTTGCGGATCAGCTTTTTCTTGTTGAGGACCTCTCCGTTGAAAAACTCTTCCATACCATGCAGGAATAGCTGAATATCATCCTTGCTCATGCCTTTGACATTGCCGGTGAACTCAAAAAATTCTTCCGGGCTCAGGAAATCGATGAGAAATCCCTGGTCGAGGTAGGCTCCGGTGATATGCTTCCATTGGTCGCTGACGGCAACATTCATTCCATTGATCATCGCGGTTCCACTTTCGGCCCTGATTAAATCGAGCAGCAGCCTGAACAGCGTTGTTTTGCCGGCGCCATTGTTTCCAACAAGCCCAAACGACTGGCCTTTCGGGATCATTAACTGTGGAAGGTCAAGCACTTTTGCGCCTGAGTAACTCTTCGATAGGTTGTTAACTGTGATCATAATGTTAGTATTTTTCCCTGAAACCCTGCGACATGATGTATTTGCGCTCAAGCAGGTTGTTATGAATAATTTGTGTGAAATATTTTCTGAATGCCAGTCCGATTAGCCCAAGACTGCCCAAAACAATCAGTCCCAATTCCGGATTGCCAAGCCAGGAAAAAGGCAGGTAAATAAAAAGTGGAACAATGAATGCCGGGAGCATTATGAGCCAATGCGATGCCCCCATGCCCTGGTAGTTGAACGCACTGCCCCTGCTCAATACCAGGCTTTTTTTATTGTAAGTTGCAAAATAAAGCGCAACAGGAAGCAAAATGCCCAGGTTAAACAAAAAACAGGCTGTATTGATGAACAATATATTTAGGCCAAACCAACCATATGGAAGCGTGAGGATGAAGCAGACAACGGTGATGACTGTAGCGAAAAACATCTTCGCTCTTATGTATTCCTTAAAATTAATGCCAGATGTGATGAGCAGGTCGAAATAATTGCCTTCGTAAGCAAAGGCGTATTGCAGGTAGTTGAGCATCATCATTCCTGATATGAAAATGCCCACAAAAATCATAAAGCCACCATCGTGGCTGTACTGTGGATTCGGATAGAAAAACAGGCCATAGCCCAAAAACAATGGTGACATATACAGTATTGACTTTGTGCGCTTATTCCGTAGATACAATTTGATATCAACACCAATGACTTCGCCGATAAGTCCGAATTTCTTGAGGTATCCCACTTGTCCCGGTTGACTGTAATCTTCTGCTTTTTTTCCTGAAATTTCCTCCATATACAACCTGGCTTTCAGGAAACGGAAATTCAGCATATAAGCGAGCACGAGCAGCACAACAGGCAGAACCAGCAATGGCGGATGTTGCACCATGCCATCGATGAGGCCTGCAACAAGCTTGCTGAATGAGTACCATCCGAAATAATCGCCCAATCCAATGGCAGCAATGATGGCCAACATCAGGCTGACAACCTTCAGGTTCGAAACAAGCTGTTTTTTCATGTAGATGACCAGGAAATTGAGCGTCAACTCAGTCGATAGCATGGCCACCAGCCATCCGAAAGCGATTATTGCACCGTGGTAATAGTTTACTTGTGCAATGGTGAATGGAATAAAAAAAACCAGGGCAAGCAGGTTAAAAAGATTTAGCATGCCATTGCCCAACACATAGTGGATCAGCATGCTTTTTTTAACCGGCAGGTGCTGATAAGGCCTGACTTCAAGCACTGGCAGCGTCTGCATGAAAAACCGGAACATAAACATGCCTGCAAAATAATACGCGACCACCTTATAAAACTCAGGCAAAGGATAGTCACTTTTTGCAATTTCATGCCATTTATTGGATATGATAATGGAAATTACCAAAGCCTCTGCAAACAGGATAAATGCAAAAAAACCCATCATGATGTTTAAGGCCAGGCTCTTTTGCCAAATTGACGACCTGACGGTTTTTTTCCATTGGTGGTTAAGAAAATATCGGATTAGCATAAGGAAACGTTGATGAAAATATGACCAAAAATAAACAACCTATTGTAATTGCATCACCATTTTATCCTAATTTCACAACATTAAAACCGACTCATCAGCCCCAAACGCATTTTATCCGCTGAAATAAGGGGCTTTAGCCAAGTTTTGGATTGCTTTTGTGCCTTTTGTTGTCGCGCAGAGTTTTCTTTTTCAGGTTCGTTTCGAAGGCATCACTGAGGTTAATTCCGGTCTGGTTTGCCAGGCAGATCAATACAAACAGCACATCGGCCATTTCGTCGGCAAGGTCCACCTCCTTATCGCTTTCCTTGAATGACTGGTCGCCATACCTGCGAGCCATGATTCGGGCAACTTCGCCAACTTCTTCCATAAGCATGGCCGTATTTGTCAATTCACTGAAATACCTGACGCCAATGTCCTTGATCCATTGATCCACTTTTTCCTGGGCTTCTGCGATGGTCATCTTTCCAAATTTTCGCAAATATCAACATAATGTTTGTTTCAGCGCAGTGAAAATGTTCATGAATTTCAATATTCTATTGTCTTTCTGGATGTTATGTTTGGTCAATACAGTTAATAGATTTTGATTGGCAGTCAACAACCGAACAAATATGGCCATATCTTTGCAAAAAATTTGCAGGCATTGACGAACTTCCAGGAAACTTTCACACTGATTGCCAAGACTTCATCCGGGCTTGAACAGGTGTTGGCTGATGAACTTATCGGCATTGGGGCAACAGACGTTAGCCTGATGACACGTGCGATTAGCTTCACAGCCGACAAGCGCATGATGTATAAAGCCAACTATTGCCTCCGTACAGCGCTCCGTATCCTGAAGCCGCTTACCTCATTTAAGGCGCGCGAGGAGGACCAGCTTTACGATCAGGTGCGGAAAATCGACTGGTCGCTCCTGCTCTCCACCGAACAGACTTTTGCCATCGATGCTGTGGTAAGCGGTAAGTATTTCACTCATTCACAATATATTGCGCTAAAAACAAAAGATGCAATTGCCGACCAGTTTCGTGAACGTTTCGGCAAAAGGCCGTCAGTGGATACAGTGGCACCGCATTTGCGCATCAACCTGCACATCAGCAACGACCAGTGCAACCTGCTGCTCGACAGTTCGGGCGACTCGCTTCACAAACGCGGTTACCGCATCGTTGTGGACAAGGCGCCCATCAACGAGGTGCTCGCTGCAGGTCTTGTGCTCCTTACCGGTTGGAAAGGTGATTCCAATTTTGTAGATTGCATGTGCGGTTCAGGCACAATACCCATCGAAGCAGCCATGATTGCGGCCAACATCCCGGCAGGCTATTACCGCGAATGGTTTGGTTTTCAGCATTGGGTCGATTTTGATGAAGCCTTGTGGAAGGAAGTGATGACTGAGGCATCGGACCAGATTCGTGACTTTGATTTCGAAATCATCGGTTCAGACCGATCGGCAAAAGCCATTGATATCGCCCGCGAAAATGTCAGAAAGGCGCATTTACACAAAGACATTCAGCTGTTTCGTAAGCCCATGGAGCAGTTCGTACCTCCCGCAGGTGGTGGTATCCTCGTCATCAATCCGCCTTATGGCGAAAGGCTGGAGGAAGAAAACATCAATGCACTGTATACACTGATAGGCAACACACTGAAGCATAAGTTTAAGGGATACAAGGCCTGGGTTATCAGCTCCGATTTTTTTGCACTTAAACTGATTGGTTTGAAGCCTTCGAAGAAAATACCGGTATTTAATGGCCCACTGGATTGCCGTTTTGTGTGTTTCGATATTTTTGATGGAAGCCTGAAGGATAAAAAGACCAGAGAGGCAGGATCGGCAGGTGAAATGACAGACAAAGATGCCAATTCTAATCAATAAACCACACTGACAGCACCTCTCTTGGTGACTGTTTCGCCATACTGATTCAGGTATTGAAGCACATAAACATAAGCTCCTGCCGGAACAAGCTCACCGGCATAACGTCCATCCCAGCCATTATTTACATCTGAAGTATCAAAAATCAGCTTTCCCCAGCGGTTAAACACGCTCAGGCTATAATCGCGGAAGCCGGCAAAGCGAAACACTGGTCCAAAGGTGGTGTTCAGCCCTCCTGGCCGGAAAGCATTGGGCATAAAAAGTCCGCTTTCAACAGTCAGTGAAATGACGTTAGACCTCGAAATAAGGGCTTCATCTGGTGGATTTGTTGCATTTTCAACCGCCTCAACCACGTACACAAACACTCCGTCGCCAGCAGAAACACCACTGATCTGATCACTAAAGTTTAGGTTTCCGGGCAGATTCGTACCAATAAGTTGGGGCACATCTTGACCGGTAAGTTTCCTGTAAATGCGATACTCAAGCACATCCCAGCCTTCATACGCGTTCCATTCAAGGACATTTTGCTGTTCACTGGCATTGTTTCCTTTGAGCAGCATGGTCCGGTGTGTGGCTGTTTCGAGCATATTTGCCCCACAGCTGTCGGTCAGGCTCAGGCTGTAGTAATATGCCGAATCTGAAGTTGAGGCAGTTTCATCGGTAACAAGGACCGGCGCTTCGATCACTGGGCTATAACTGTACAGCTTGAAAGGTGCCTGCGGGAGTACGACAGAGCGTTTTGCGATCAAACTACTGATGGTTGCTGCAACATCAGCATCTACAAGCAGTTCAACGCCACCTCCTTCCGGTACGCTTACATTCATTAGGTTCAGAAAGGCAGGTTTGGCATATTCAGAAGCAAACACCGATACTTCACATGAATTGCTGGTGCCGGCACCGAAAAACGCTTCAATTTTGTAGGTGTAGTACATTCCAGGTGACAGGTTACCTTGCATATATGTCAGGGTTGTCGCGTCAACACGGTCAATCCATGCAAAGACACTGCCATTGATGCTTTCATAAATGTTATAGCCCTCTAGCGCCGGGGCAGCGTTTTCATAAGAGGTCCAGCTTAACTGGTTTGTAAGGGAACAACTATTGTAAACGACCTGATTCATTAAAATCGGCCGTTGGGGATTGAGGAAGGTCCCCGGGCTCTTGTTCATGCAGCTGTCAAAGGATGCGATTGCGTATTCAGGTGATACCGTGCAGGCATCGACGGCATCATCAAGAAAATAGGTCACCTCTCTGTCGTAAATCCAGCTGACTTCCTGCCATGTGTTCTGCTCGAACCGGTAGATGATATATCCCCAGGTATCAGTGGCCAGGCTTGCTGTCCAACCCAGATGCACATGCCCGTCAGGGGAAGCGCTGACAGAATCAAGCTGCGGCTTGTCGGGATACACGATGTCGCTGAAACGCGCACCGGTTGCCGACGACACCGACTGGCATGCGTTGTTATTCGGCAGCACGATCCGATAGTTCACTGAATCGTTGCACACAACAACCGGATCCTGAAATGAAGTTGTGGTTGTTGATCCCCTGAAACTCCATACGCCTACGGGCAGTTCGCGCCAAATCTCATAGGTGTCTGATGAGCCGTTGTGGAGTGGCGTGCGGGGCGCATTCCAGTACAGTCCGGCCATGGCCTGGTTGGTGTTGTCAACCTGCAACCACATCGACGATAAGGTGTCCGATGAAATGGATGTAACTGTTTCATATTCTGCGACAAAGTAATACCTTCTTGGCCCGCTATTCGCATCGGCATCCACATGGGTGTAGGTGCTGATCAATGCATTGTCGATCTGGTCGATTAACACAAAGGCACCGGTTGAAGCAGGATTAAAATAAATCAGGTAACGCTGAAAGCCGGTCGTGCTGGTTGGCGCAGTCCAGCGAAGCATCGCACTGCCATCAGGATTTACCGTGATGCAGTGAAACTTGGGTGGATCATTCTGTGCCTTTAGTAAAGGCATCCCGCCAAGCCAAAATGCGACAAAAAAGCAAACGAGATAACGCATGCAGCAAAATTACTTAAACCCTTTCACCTGCAACAACAGTAAGCATGCTGTCAGGTTGAAGATACCTAACAGCCAGTTCTTGCAATACCTCTGCAGAGATATCCTGTACAGTCCTGATTACCTTGTTGTAATATTCCATCCCCTCTCCAAGACCAAGGATGGCCTTGAACTTATCGGCCTGGTTATACACACCATCGAGCCCGCGCAGGTAACTGCCGGTCAGGTAATTTTTAACCAGTACGAGCTCATCCTCTGGTATTGGCTCATGTATCAGCCTGAGCAGTTCGTTACGAATCTCCTCCAGTGCCGCTTGTGTGACATCGCGTCCGGTTTCGGTTCCAATGACAAAAAATCCACCTTGTTCCAATGGCACAAGCTGAGAATGAATCCCATACGTATAGCCTTTATCTTCGCGGATATTGGCCATCAGGCGCGAACCAAAATAGCCTCCCAACACCGTATTAAGCACGAGAAATCCGGCAAAATCGGGATGCTTGCGGTTAAACAGATACTTTCCCATTTGAATGGCCGATTGCAAGGCGCCAGGTTTACTTACCCAGTTCAAACCAGTGACCGAAGCATGCGGTTGGGCAATTGCAGCTGCCTGAGTGTCGATTCCCCATGCACCTGCGAAGCGTTCATGAACCATGTCTTCTGTGGCCCTGTCAATGGCACCCGATATGATTATTTCACAATTTCCGGCACCATAAAAGCCTGCATAGAAATCAGCCAGATCTGCCGGTTTCAACCGGTCATAATCAATTTCATCCGCCGTTTGACCATAGGGTGATCCTGCACCAAACAATTCCTGGTTAAAAACACGCCTGGCCAGGTGCTTGGGTTTCTGGCTGTTTACAACGAACTCGTGCTTTTGTTGCCGGTTCAGCACCTTAAAGTCAGCAGGTTTAAAAGCCGGGGCTTTTACCATGCTTTCGTAAATGGGTAACAGCTTTGGGAAATGTTTTCGCAGACCAAAGAGTGATATCCAGGCAAAGTCCTTGGTAGCCGTAAGGTCGGTGTAGGCACCGTAGTAATCCAGCTTTGAGGCGATTTGACGGCCAGTAAATTGTTTTGTTCCTTCTTTCAACATGCGGTTGGTTGAAGAGGCGGCCAGCTTTACCTGCTGATAGGCCGTCCCTGCCTTAAATACCAAATCAAGCCTGATGGCTTCATGGGCTTTGCCTTCAAACAAATGCACCTTTATACCGTTTTCAAAACGGCAGGATCTGGGGCTTGCCATCGTTCCAAGTCCGACAAGATTCAATTTGGGCTGCTGTTCGCGATTCAATTTATCCATGCTGCTTATTCCCTATTTTCTTTATTCACTGATTTATATATCAGCGTGTTACAATTTCCTTTACGGAACAACTCACGGCTCGCTTTGGCTAAGCTATCAACACTAATTTTAGCATACAACGCAGGGAGTTTATTGATTTGACCAGCATCTCCATGGTGTTCGTGAAAAGTAAGGTTCATGGCCCTGTTGAGCAAGGAAATGTTTTCGAATGCCAGCGAAGCAATTGCCTTATTTTTAACTTTTCTGAGTTCAGCCTCACTAATTTTCTGTGAAATCAGGTGTTCAATAACTTGTTGAATGCCTTGATCAGCGGTATAAGGATCAACACCTGGCATCACCTTGCCATGTACAACAAAAAGTCCCGGATCGATATCGCCTGTGATGAATGCGCCTATTTCACTAAAGATTTTTTGTTTGCGCACCAGTTCCACATACAGCCGGGATGAGTTGCCAGAACCAAGCAGGTCCGACAACAAGTCGATTACGTAATAGTCAGGATGCTGTTGTGCGCACATATGCCAGGCCTTGTACACAGCTGAAAAAGGCACGTCACGTTCAACTTCATTCAACCTGTCGGTGGTCTGTTCGGGCTCCTTTGCGAGTTTACGTTCGTTAACCGGTCCTGCTGGAATCGGGCCAAACCATTTCTCGGCCATTTCCTTTATATAAGCAGTGCTGACATTGCCCGCAACAGTCACGATGGCATTGTTTGGGTTGTAAAACCTGCCGTAAAACCGCCTGACATCTTCCAGGGAGGCATTGGTGATATGCGCTGTTTCCTTGCCGATGGTGTTCCATTGGTAAGGGTGGGTTATGTAAGCCAGCGGTTTGAGCAGCAGCCACACATCACCATAGGGTTGATTCAGGTAGCTCTGCCTGAATTCTTCAACCACGACATTGCGTTGCACTTCAAGGCTTTTTTCCGAAAAAGCCAGGCTCAACATGCGGTCCGACTCGAGCCAGAACGCTGTTTCGGCATTTTGTACGGGCAGTGTGAGGTAATAATTCGTGATGTCGCTGTTGGTAAAGGCATTGTTTTCGCCTCCGGCAAGCTGCAAAGGTTCATCATATCTGGGGATATTGACCGATCCGCCAAACATCAGGTGTTCAAACAAGTGGGCAAAACCGGTCTGCTCAGGGTCCTCATCCCTTGCCCCGACATCATACAGGATATTCATTGCAAGGATGGGTGTGTTTGGGTCGTGATGCACAATAAAACGAAGTCCGTTGGGTAAGGTAAACCGGTCAAAAGGTATCATAAATGGGGCTTAATGGCTGCAAACTTACTAACAAAACTGCGATTGAATTGTTTTAGTATGGCTCCTCCCCTCAAATAATATTCCTACCTTTGTTACCCAAATAACTACCTAAGATTTTACGCAATAAATAAACGATTATTTATGAAAAGAGATGACAAGGTTTTTGATCTCATTCGCCAGGAGAAAGAGCGTCAGATGCATGGTATTGAGTTGATTGCATCGGAAAATTTTGTAAGCGACCAGGTGCTCGAAGCCATGGGGTCGGTACTGACAAACAAATATGCCGAGGGTTATCCTGGCAAAAGATATTATGGTGGTTGCGAGATTGTGGACCAGACCGAACAGATTGCCATCGACAGGGCCAAGGAACTTTTCGATGCTGAATATGCCAATGTGCAGCCCCACTCAGGTGCACAGGCCAATATGGCTGTGTTTCTTACCTGTCTGCAGCCCGGTGATACGTTTATGGGCCTCGACCTTTCGCATGGAGGACACCTTTCGCATGGTTCACCCGTAAATTCATCGGGCATACTTTACCGTCCGGTGGCTTATGGCGTGGATGAAAAAACAGGGCTCGTTGACTACGATATGATGGAAAAGGTAGCCCTGAAAGAAAAACCAAAGATGATCATTGCCGGCGCTTCAGCCTATAGCCGCGATTGGGACTACGAACGCATGCGCGACATCGCTGACCAGGTTGATGCCATCCTGATGGCTGATATTTCGCATCCTTCAGGACTGATTGCCCGCGGCCTGCTGAATGATCCGGTTGAGTTTTGCCACATCATCACCACAACCACACACAAGACACTGCGCGGACCACGCGGTGGACTGATCGTAATGGGCGAGGATTTTGAGAATCCATGGGGATTGGCAACACCAAAAGGTGAAATCAAAATGATGTCGACCCTGCTTAATTCAGCTGTTTTCCCGGGCATTCAGGGCGGACCGCTCGAGCATGTGATTGCCAGCAAAGCCGTAGCTTTTGGTGAAGCCCTTACCGATGAATATTTCCAATACATCCTGCAGGTGAAACGCAATGCCGAAGTGATGGCTAAAGCCTTTGTCGACCGCGGATACCATGTGATCTCAGGCGGTACCGACAACCACCTGATGCTGATCGATCTGCGGACAAAGTTCCCGAATATCACTGGTAAGCAGGCTGAAAACACCCTCGTGCAAGCCGACATCACCATCAACAAGAATATGGTGCCATTCGACAGCCGTTCGCCATTTCAGACCTCCGGACTTCGTGTTGGCACACCTGCCATCACCACACGTGGACTCAGGGAAGAGCATATGGAACCTATTGTTGAATTGATCGACGAAGTGATCAGCAACATTGAAAACGAAGCCGTGATCAAGGCAGTGAAAGGCAAAGTCAATCAGATGATGAGCGGATACCCCTTGTTTTCGTGGTAAACCGCTGAAACCGCATACAAAAACCCGCTTCATGGATCATGAGGCGGGTTATTTATTAAAATCATCTTCCTGAAGCACTACCGAACTTAGTACTTTCCAGTTAAACTAAATCCGGGCAGCAGTTAATCTGCCCGGATTTATTGCCTTTTTTTTCCTCTTACAATCAATTCGAACGACATTCACCACTCACTTACCAATCAGTCTCAGTCTGCAGATAAAACTCTGAAACTTTGCCTTTCAGGCAATCAAGGTAAAGTGCCATGTATTCCCTGGCTTTTTCTGGACCATAGCTTGCTTCAAGCGGATAATTGATGTCGTAATTCAGGCCATCAACATAGGGATCCATCAGAAAGACGTAGGTGAATGTGCCATCAGTGTTCGGTCCCGAAGGGCTTTGCACCCTTACAGTTCCTTTGGCTTGCGGATTGAATGCCGTTCCTGCCGGAGCCAGTTTGGTTTTATAAAAATCCTCAAACTGTGCCACCTTATCGGCCTTCACATGGTTCAACACAATGAGAATTTTATCATTGACTTTAGCCCTTTGAGTTGGCAGTGGGCTGCTTGAATTCCAGACATCGCGGAACACCTTCCATATTCCGTTATCACGTTTCCATGTTACAATGTATTTCCCCTGGTCAACTGCCATATCCCCTTCAATAAATAAGGTGAAAAGGCCTTCTTCGATGGCAATGTCGCCGTATTGCATCGCTTTCTCTGTTTCGAACAGCACTTTTTTTATACCCATACCGAGTGTAGCTTTCCAGAACTCACCAATGGCATTTTGCCCATCTATGATTTCGCTGTTTGCCGGAAACAACTTGGCATCAGTGGTGTACAGGCTGGTCAGGGCATTGACGTCGGCCTGCAATACAGCATCCATAATGACCTGGTTCGATGCTTTGATCTGGTCAGTGACGTCGACCGGCGCTTTGTTGCAACTCATTACCATCAGGATCAATAAAAAAATTGCTGAGATGGTGGCCATCACTTTCGTTTTGCTTCTCATGTGTGATTCATTTAAGTTTTTAATATGGATTGATTAACAAGTAGTTGTATGATAAACTTGTCGTTTAATGCGGATTTCTGTATAAAATTATGCGATTTTAAAACACTCCCAACGCGCACAATAAAATAATTATTGGCCATGCGAAAAGCCAAACTGCTGCTAGCACACAAAATCGAATTAACCATGAATGTGTTGGTATGATGAAGCGTTTTAATTATTGGAAATGCTGAATAGTTGAGTTGCGATGATATACCGAAGCCAGGTGCTTCTTTGTCAGAAAGATTCGCCAATACAATTGACAATTAGTCGTTACTCTGTCAAGTGCAGGGCCTTGAAAAACCTCTCGCGGTAACTTTGTCCGATCGGAATCCGCTGATCACCGATTTTAAGGGTGTTTCGTTCAACGTGATCGATTTTATTCATCGCCACGATATATGATTTGTGGACGCGCAAAAATTGACCGGCAGGCAATAAATCGGTCATCACCTGAAAATTCATCAGCGTCATTGTCTTTGACCTTGTCCCGACAATCCTCAGATAGGCCCCTTTCCCTTCGATGTACAACACCTCTGAAAAGTCGATTCGTTCCATGCGGTATTCCGACTTCACAAACATATAATCCTTTGATTCGCTGAGGCCTTTGTCTGTTTGAATTTTATCGATGGCTTTTAAAAACCGTTCAAAAGAATATGGTTTTAACAGATAGTCGGTAACGGCATAATTAAACCCATCAATGGCATATTCGCTGTATGCCGACACGATGATGATTTGGGGCGGCTGTTGCAAGACACTGAGAAATTGCAAGCCTGAAAATTGCTCCATCTGAATATCCAGAAAAACCAGATTAATCGGATTGCTTTTCATAAACAGCAAGGCATCAAGGCCATTGCTGAAAGTGCCCGACAAATGCAATGTCGGAACCTGGCCGATAAATCCAACAAGTTTCTCGATGGCCAGCGGGGTATCGTCGATCACAATGCAATTAATGTGCATGGGTGTCAATTGTCAATTCGACCCTAAAGGTAGTATTATCTTCCCTGATCTGCAGCTGATGTCTTCCCGGATAAATCAGCTCAAGCCGGCGATTCACAGTACTGAGGCCAATTCCGCATGCCGAATCTTTTGTTGTTTTTCGCATAGGGTCGAACAGGTTCTCACACACAAAGTGTACTTTCTTACCCGAAATATTGAATGCAACTTTTATCGCTTGTGGGCTTTGTTTCCGATTGCAATGCTTGAAGGCGTTTTCAATGAATGGAATAAATAACATAGGGGCTATCCTAATCTCCTTAGGGTTACCCATAACTGAAAACACAACTAGGTCGTGATTGGCAAATTGCATGCGCTGCAGATCAATGTAACTTTCGATGTGCTTAATTTCCCTGGCCACATCAGTTTCATCCACATTGCATTCATAAATCATATAACGCAAGATGTCGGAAAGCTTCAGCAATGATTCAGATGCCTGATCGACATCGCGCTTAATCAGGCTGTCAATATTATTCAGTGTATTGAACAGAAAATGCGGATTAACCTGATTCCTGAGCAATGCCAACTCACTTTGCAGGTTTTGCTTTGCACGTTTTTGGGTAATCAGCCAGTTATCGAGCAACCGAAAAAAAGTGCCGGAGGCAGCAAAAAACAAGCTGATCATATAGGTTACCCCCAGGCTATTCCAGGGATTAAACAAAACATCGAGGACAAAATAACTCAATATGCCATTGAATATCAACGGAAAGGCAATGATAAATGCTACAGGCATTGTCATTGTCAATGCGTTTTTTCGCCTGAGCATGTTTGGCAGAAAGATGAGGTAAAAAAGGTAAAAAACACCCAGGGGTAAAACGGTGGTCATGAAGACCTTGTAAGTAATACCCACGATGTTTTTGGCCGCATAAGGGTCAGCTCCCAAATCAGGCTGCTGCACAATTTGTTGCACCTTATCGAAAAGAATTTGCAGGAATGATTTTGAATCTTGCATTCCAAAAAAGCTGTCGGCTTGCTGCGACCAGCTGTAAAACAGGATCAGGACAGGAATCGACAACCAGAAGCCAATGTGCAAGGTTGTCCGGACTGAATTTTTCATTGTGTTAAATTGTTAAAATGAATAATGCAGCAAAATTCAACAAGCACATGATGCTGGCAAAATCTGTTTAACAAACCGGCAAATTTCATGCACGAACGACAATAAAGCCCGCATATCAGTTTTTCGTCCTTTAGCTTGATCATTGTTCACCAATTGAATATTAGGGCTTAACACTCAGACGAGAAAAACGAGCTAAGTTACAATTTTGAATCACTGCCCTGATTGCTACAATTTAAAACTATTCCAAATTGAAGGGTTTAGCCTGTTTTTGTTTAAAAACAGGCAATATCTCAACCGAGTTGCATAAATTTGCAACTCGCTAATGGTTAGAATTTAGTCATGACTCACCTACTGATCGGAATAGACGACACCGACAACCTCGAGAGCCGCGGAACCGGTTATCGTGCGCGTCAGCTTGGTCAGCTGATACAGGATACTGGTCTTGGCCGTATCATCAGCATTTCGCGTCACCAACTCTTTTTCGACAGACGGATTCCCTACACCTCCCATAACAGCAGCGCTTGTCTTTTCGTAGTGTCGGACCGTAAAACTGAGTTGATTGCCTTGTCGCGGGATTTTTTACTGCGCGAAGCCGCTGTTGGCTCTGATGCCGGCCTCGCTGTGCAATATTATGACAAAGTCAATGATCAGGTTGTTTTATGGGGGAATCGGGCTAAAAAAGAGGTACTTAGCCTTGATGAAGCGAAGACCCTTGCTGCTGATTCCGGAATCTATCTGGAGGGCCTGACAGGCACGCATGATGGCATCATTGGCTCACTTGCGGCCCTTGGATTGCGAAAGGGAGGTAATGACGGTCGCTGTGTGTGGGTCAATGGAAAAGAAATCAGGGAGATAAAGGGAATCTATGAAGTATCCGGCCTCTTTGCCATTAGTGGAATTGATGGCCTGACAGCTATTGACGGCGGTGAAGTTTTACTCAGCGACCGCATCGACACAGGCGGTTGGATAAGGCCGGCAGTGAAAAACCACCGGCACATTGTTTTTGTTGAAAAATCAAAAAATACTACGGATTATGAATGGACAATCGCATCTAAAGAATACATCAAGCACGCAACCGATTAGCGGGCTGCTTACCGATTTGCTCATTCTCGGACTGCTTGGTGCAGGGGCTGCAGCTTTGAGAATTTACCTGCGTATTCCCCTCAATATACCCGGACACCATGGACTCGAAGTGATGGCGCTGCTGCTCATCGGCAGGCAATATTCGGGCCTGTCCATTGCCGGGAGCGTTACTTCTGCATCGGCAGCCCTGGTGTTTCTGATGCCATTTGCAGGCATCAAAGATCCTTTCCTGCCTGTCATTTTTCTGCTCATAGGCGCATTCATTGACCTGACCTACAGGTATATTGGCACCGCCAGATCAAAGGCAATGTTTTTAATAGCCATGGGCGGAATTGCTTATGTATTGATTCCACTGAGCCGTATTCTCATTAGCCTGACCACATCCTATCCCTATGAATCACTGATGAAAGGAGGATTTGTATGGCCTGTGGTTTCTCATTTCTTCTTTGGCGCGCTAGGTGGCTGGTTTGCATGGTTTATTACCCGCACCACGCGTAACATCCTGTCTTAATCTGTAATTCCACCATCAATGAATGTCTTCTGCACCCTACGACATGCATTTATTCTCCTATCGCTAATCATATCCCTGTTATGGATAACAGCAGGCTGCTCAAAGGACCTGCCAAGCCTGGCACCAAAGCCCGGCATACACTTCATCACCGATTCGGGTTATGTGTTTCATGACACTACTTTACTGATAGGCCAAACCATACGTATCGGAATCGAAGCAAATACCAACGGCAGCTATCCATTAACTCAATTAAGTATAATTGCACTAGCCGACAACCAGGTGATGGCCATCGACTCCGGCATTTACACAAATCGCCTCAGTTATAGCGGTTTCGTCACCAAAGGCATTTCCGCGACTGAAAGCTGGCGCTTTTATGTTCGCGACAGGGGTGGAAATCAAAGCGACACCATTAGCCTGACACTTCACACAGATGAAGCTTCAGTTTTTGGTCCAATAACCACAGTTCCTTCGCTGGAGATGACAGCGCAAAATCACCTGGATGCCAGGTCATTTTATTCCCTGGCTCAGAACAGCACTTACAGCCTTGAATCGGCTTACATAAATCAGGAATTCATTGACCTGCTCTATTATTATGATGCCATTGAAACAGATGCAAATACCATTGCTTCTCCTGGTGCAAACATTGACGCATCGGTTTTTCCGGGCGAATTTGGCCCGGCAAACTGGACCACCCGGCACACTGTCAGGTTCATCCAGCGTCCGTTGCTTACTCCAGCTGACTTTAATGCTTGTCAGAACGACAGCCTGATCCTGGCCAACACCTTTGTTTTTTCGTCTGGCTACAGAAAAGCCAAAAACCTTGCTGTTGATCAGGTGTACGCATTTGTAACAGAAGCTGGGTTAAAAGGTATTTTCCAGGTAACTCAACTCGAGGGACAGGATGAAGGAAGTATTACAGTTTCCATAAAAATGCAGGGCGAATGAAAGGCTTTCTCATCTTTTGCTTTTTAATAGGACAATGCTTGCTAGCGACAGCTCAGCAGGCCGACAGCACACAATCAGCCGTGATCCTAGATGAAGTTGTTGTTTCAGCCACACGCACAAGCCATCTCGTGACAGAATTACCTATGCAGGCAGCACTCATCAGCGCAAGTCGCATCCATTCGTTTCCGCTTGCTAACCTCGACGATGTGTTAAAGTCCGTGGCCAATGTTTATGTCAACAGAAGCTGGGGCATTTTCTCGAAAAACGCTGCGGTAACCATGCGTGGCCTTGAGAGTGCCGACAGGGTGCTTGTGCTTGTCGACGGTGTTCCTAAAAACCGCATTGCAGGCGGCTCGGTTAACTGGCATAATGTAAATCCTGACCTTATCGAAAAGATTGAAGTAATCAAAGGGCCGGCTTCATCACTCTATGGCAACAACGCGATGGCTGGCGTAATCAACATCATTACCCGACGACCGGCCAACGATAAATCTGCCTCGGCAACACTGAGTTATGGTTCATACAACACCATGGCTCAATCAACTCAAGTCTCGGGAAACCGAATAAAAAACCAAAAAGGATGGTATTGGAATATCAATAGTTATTATCGCAAAGGTGATGGCTATGTGTTTGAAGCACCAGAGTATCTTGATGAAAACGACATTAAAACTGGTTTGAAGGAAGGCGGCGCAGGGATTAAGGCCGGCTATCAGTTCGATTCAAGCAACTACATTGACTTTGTGTATGATGTGTATAATGAAGAGCGAGGAGGCGGACAGAAAATCTTTACATCGAAAGGGAATTTTGAGGAATACCTGACCAATAACTTCAGGTTGAGCACCAATAACCTGTTGGCAGGAGGCCGCTTTCAGGCCAGCGTGTATTATTCGGCCGAGAATTATTATGGCCAGAAAGAATCACTGAACGATGACTTTGCCTATAAACTGCTTGATTCGTATGCCGACCGAGTCGATATGGGGCTGTTTTCGTACTGGTCGAAAACACTGTTTCCCGGGAACCTGTTCACACTTGGTCTTGAAATCAAATCCGGATCATTGGTATCGCATGAATTGTACCGCAGCTCACCCGATGAGATCAAAGGTGAAAGCAAAATGGATATTTACGGACTTTTTGCCCAGGACGAAATCGGCCTTTTCGACAACAAGCTGCAGTGCATCCTCGGTCTGAGAGGTGATATGGCGCGCTTTTATGACGGTTTTCAACAAATTAAAAACCCGACAAAAGCTACCGGATTTAAACAAAGCTTCACGGAGAATTTTTCCCCTTCGGGATGGACGGCTTTAAGTCCGAAAATCTCAGTTCAGTCGCAACTGACGCCCCTGCTCAAATTATATGTTTCTGTTGGCATTGGCTTCAAACCGCCAAAACTTAAAGACCTGGCACAATCGGGAAAAATCAACAAAGGATTCAGGCTTGCCAACCCCACACTCAAGCCTGAGTACCTGACAAATTATGAAGTTGGCTATACCATCAGGCCATTTTCAGACTGCAGCATCAATGGCGCTGTGTATTATGCAATCGGCACTGATCTGCAGTATTCACTCAGCACCGGCGATTCGATCGATACGGGAGGAAGCAGCCTTAAACCTGTTATCATCACCGACAATATCGCCAGGGGCCGCGTTGCCGGTTCTGAAATCAGCTTTCGGTATCACCCCATCAGGCAACTTCAGTTTAACATCAATGCATCATACAACCATAGTGTGATCCTGGAATACAGGCCTTCCGACATCAATCCCGATTTAAACCTGAATAACAAAATGATGGTTGAGGTCCCTCCCTTGCTCTTTTATGCAGGTTGCGACTGGCGTAACCGGCATTTTTCGCTGGCCATCAATGCAAGTTATGTCGACAAACAATGGTACGATGTCGAAAACACTACCAGGGTCAATGCATGGTTTTTGGCCAATGCCAGGATTTCCCGTGTTTTCTTCAACAAACTCGAAGCTGCGCTCGACGTTCAAAATATCTTCGACAAGGCCTATATCGATCGGAAAGGGCAATTATCACCAGGGCGATTTGTCGTTTTCAGTTTGCAATATCAATTCAATTACTCACTTAAATAATCCAAAATGTTATGAAACAAATCTTTACATTAGTAATTATGCTGCTGTTGGTCAATGTGTTATCAGCTCAGACTGAAACACTTGCCAAATGGACTTTCCCCAACGACAACCTGGGCGACACCATTGCCGAAGAAGCCAGTGCACTGAACACGACCGCCTACCTGACCACCACCGGTGGCACAGGTGCCATATCGATGAAAAATGGAGTCACCACCAAAGCCGCACAGGCCGATGGCTGGGACAATGGGCAAGGAACCAAAGCCTGGCAAATTGCGCTTTGCACGACAGGCTACGAACACCTTTCGTTGAGCTCAAAACAACAATCGGGCAATACTGATCCGGGACCTCGCGATTTTAAAATCCAGTATAAAATAGGACAGCTGCGTGAGTGGACCGATGTTGAAAATGGTACATTGACCGTTTTAAATGACTGGACAAGTGGTGCATTGAATGCGCTGCCATTGCCGGCTGAGGTGAATAACCACGAAATTGTATTTATCCGCTGGATACTGACGTCCGACAGCGATATCAATGGCAACACCCTGACAACGGCCGGAAAAACAAAAATTGACGATATTCTTGTCACAGGCGAGGTGCTGACTGGCATTAATGAGCCCACATTGCTGTCATCAGTTTCACTATGGCCTAACCCATGCAACGGTCAGTTCAACATCAATGCCAAACAATCGGTTAAACTGATTTCAGTTTTTAATAACCTTGGGCAGGTTGTTGAAACCATCCAACTGCAAAACAACGATGCCACATTGACACTGAGCCTGCCCGAAGGCATGTATGTGGTTGTCACTACCCTTGCTGACGATAGCCGCCATGCTCAAAAACTAGTTGTTAAATAAGCTATACATAGCATTGTATACGCAGCCGTGCAACCTGTGTTGTATGGCTGCGTTTCGTTTATCGAAATGGTGTTTAATCGGCATTTTTGTTTCTGAACGCAGAAATTTCGGGTCCGAGCACTTCATTTACCGAGCGAAATGTGGCAGCAAGCACCTCATCAAGCCTGCCAGAGCCAATCCAGGCAGCCTCGGAAATGCCTTCGTCCCGCTGAGGGATCAAAACTGGTTTTCCGGCACAGTGCATTAAAAACCACCGGGTGTGTTTAATTTTGATTTTATGGTGCTCTTTGTACAGGTGATGGGTGTCGGGCAATGGCCTAAGAATTGTCAGCGGCCCTGCGGCTGTTTCTTCGGCCACTTCGCGCAGGGCACCCGCTTCAGCTGCCTCACCAGGATCAAGGTGTCCTTTGGGAAAATCCCAATGCCCGAGTCGCCTGATAAACAGGATCTCCCTGTTTTCATTCATCACTATTCCTCCGGCAGCCTTCACTTCTTTGAACAAACCCAAAAACCGCCTGAAGCGCAATTTGTTATCAACATCGGACAAAACCAATAAATCAGCCTTGTCTGGGGCATGCATCCATTCATGAAATTCTTCAAGAAACTGTTCATCTGTTTGATATTCAATCTCTTTAATAACCTGCTCAGGCCTATCCCTGTTGATAAAACGGTCAAAGTAGATGCATTGGCTGTCGTAAAAAACTTTATACATTTGCTGCATGAAATTAAATGAAGATGCCGCCCTGACCGTTGCAGGATTGTTATTGCAAATTAAAGCAATAAAACTCAATGTTGCCTCACCCTTCACCTGGGCCTCGGGCATAAAAAGTCCGATATATTGTGATAACCGCATCACCCTATCCTATCCCAAAATCCGCAATTTCATCCGGCAGGAATTTGTCAGCATCATCCTCGAAAGATACGAGAAGCCCGATCTCATTGCCGGTGTCGCCACAGGTGGTATTGCCCAGGGCGCTTTGGTGGCACAGGAACTGGGCTTGCCCTTTGCCTATGTGCGGAGCGAAAAGAAAAGCCACGGGATGACAAACCAGATCGAAGGAATTGTTGATTCCGGACAGTCGGTTGTGGTGATTGAGGACCTCATTTCAACCGGTGGCAGCAGCCTGAATGCAGTGAGGGCCTTGCGCGAATCTGGTGCCAATGTAAAAGGAATGCTGGCCATCTTTACTTATGGACTGGATATCTCGGTGAAGAACTTTGCAGCTGAAAAATGCGAACTGATCACCCTCACTGATTACAGCACTTTGCTCAGAAAAGCCATCGAAGAAAACTATGTTTCCGAAAAGGACATGCAATCGCTGATGCAGTGGCGGCTCGACCCTCAGGGATGGGAAGCCAGTTTAAAAAAATAACCCCTCAAATTTCACCCCATGCAGTTTTCAAGCGACTCCAGGCATATTGGGCAGCCGGCCGAAGTAGTATTTAATTTTCTCTCAGACCTAACACGGCTTGGCGAACTTATGCCCGATCAGGTCGTTAACTGGCAGGCCACTCCTGATAAGTGCTCGTTTACCATTCAGGGAATGACCGACATCAGCCTTCAGATTGATCAGAAACTGCCCAATAGCCTGATCAGCCTGGTCCCTTACGGGAAATCACCTTTCGCTTTCAGCCTACAGGCACACGTTAAGGATTTGGGAGATTCATCGGATGTTCACATTACCCTTGACGCAGACCTTAATCCCATGTTGGCTATGATGGCCAAACGTCCGCTGCAGAACCTGGTTCAGGTCATGGCTGACAAACTGACAAATATCGATTTCTGATTGTAAGGATTAATTTCATAACCAATTCCTCAAGGTCTCCTGCATAGTCATGAAGCAAAGGAAAGACTGACCTGCACTAAAGAAATGCGATCTCTTTCAGGTCACAAACCAGCAATTCATTGTCAGTCGTTTCCAGTTTTAATTGCCCAAAAGGAGCCAATCCAACAATGCGGGCAGAGATTTGCTTTTCACCGTAGCGATAGGAAGACCATTCCATGTAGCGATAAAGTCCGGTTATGTATTGTTTCTCTATCGGGGCACGCATCGAAGGCTGCCAGGCCTGCTGAAGCCTGCTGTCTATTTCATTGACAATGGAATGCAACACCATATCGCGGTCAAAACTTTTGCCTGAAAAAACTGCCATGGAAATCGGATTCGGCACATGTGCACCAAAGTGTATTTGATTCACATTCAATCCAATACCAATTGTCGTCCATGCCATCGTTTGCCCTACAATGGCATTGGCAATGAGCATGCCACACAGCTTTTGGTTTCCGATATAAATGTCGTTGGGCCACTTGATTTTAAGGTCAGCCTCAGGCAAAAAGGCAGCGATGGCGTGCAATATGCCAAGTGAAACAGCCTGGGTGATGACAAATTGGCCTGAGGGCTCACAATTGACCGGTTTAACAACAAGGCTAAACAGCAGGTTTTCGCCTGGTTTACTTTGCCAGGTGTTGCTATCCAATCCCTTCCCCCTTGTCTGGAAGTCGGTCGTTAACAGCAGTTTATCAACTGCTTGTCCGGCTGAAATCAGCTGCTGTGCCCACACATTGGTTGAGTCGGTTTCAACTTTGTGCATCCTGACATAGCCGCTCATTGAAGCTGAAAATGTTGCCGTCATAGTGTCCGTAACCACCCTGCAGGTGATCGTTTTGTTAATTATTCTTAAGGCCGTGCACTCAGTGATGCTTACAAAGCTATCAACAGGCAAGATGCAAACCCAAATTGCAGGGCCGGTTTCAGGCCAAAATTAAGGATTTTCATGATCAGTACTGCCACAGCCTGTGCTGAACGGCTGTAAATTCCAGCAAAATGGCTGCTGTCACAGGATGCACATGAATATCTGTTTATTAAGCTTCTGATCACAGACCACAGATTATCCCGGCAAATTATAACAGCCAGAAAAATAACGCCAGTTTCAAACTAAAAAACCGTAATTTTGTTTAATATTTAAACCTAATTTTCCCCTATGAGAAAAAGACGCAGGTCAGACGACGCTGACAAACTTAATGATCTAATTATCCGAATTATACAAGATAAAAAAGGAAAAGGCATTGTTAGCTTGAACCTGAAAAACATACACACAGCAGTCACCGATTATTTCATTATTTGTCATGGAACCTCCAAAACACAGGTCGATGCCATCGCGCACGGCGTGCTGGAAGAGGTGAAAAAAGAAACCAAATCGATCGCTTATAATAAAGAGGGTTTCGAAAATTCGGAATGGATTTTGATAGACTACGTTGACGTTGTTGTTCATGTATTTCTCGAAAACACCAGGTCGTTTTACCAATTGGAAAATCTTTGGGCTGATGCTGAGCGGGTTACATACGATGACGAACAATAATTTGTTTCGAATTGGCTTTATTTAGACGAAAAAAACCACATGAAAGAAGAACAAAATGACAGCCCGGGCAAAAAGGGTCTGTCACCTGATAATAAACCTTCTAAACCAAAATTCAATTTCTATTGGGTCTATGGTTTGCTGGCTGTTATTTTTATTGGCCTGCAAATCTTAAGCTGGGATTCTGGCACTGAGCCACTTGATAAAGGTAAATTATTAAAAATGCTCCGCGACCAGGACATCGAGAAGATCGACCTGGTGAACAAGGAAGTGGCTGAAATTTACCTGAAGGCTGACAGCAAACAGAAATACATCAAGGAAGAAGGTGGCGGACTGACCAAAAACATGGGGGCCCCGAAACCTGATTTTAGTTTCCAGATCGGATCGGTTGAAGGTTTCGAAAAAGACATCATCAGTGCGCAGGAAGGCAATCAGAATCCCATTTACATCAACAATGTAACTAGGCGCAACTGGGGCGGCGAGGTGATCGGCTGGGTGTTCCCCATCCTGATACTTGTCGGGGTTTGGTTTTTCATCATGCGGATGATGAGTAAGGGCGCCGGTGGTGCCGGAGGCCAGATTTTCAACATCGGCAAATCAAAAGCACAGCTTTTCGACAAAAACGCCACCAGTGTCAATGTCACCTTTAAAGATGTGGCAGGCCTCGAAGAAGCCAAAGTCGAAATCATAGAAATTGTTGACTTTTTGCGCAATCCAGAGAAATACACACGACTTGGCGGAAAAATCCCCAAAGGCGTGTTGCTTGTTGGCCCTCCCGGAACAGGAAAAACCCTGCTTGCCAAATCAGTGGCAGGAGAAGCCCATGTGCCTTTCTTTTCCATTTCAGGATCCGACTTTGTTGAAATGTTCGTAGGTGTTGGTGCATCGCGGGTGCGCGACCTTTTCAAACAGGCCAAGGAAAAATCGCCCTGTATCATTTTCATCGATGAGATAGACGCCATCGGCCGTGCCAGGGGTAAAAACCCGGCCACAGGCGCCAATGACGAACGCGAAAACACCTTGAATCAATTGCTTACCGAAATGGACGGCTTCGGAACCAACTCAGGTGTTATTGTGCTTGCTGCTACAAACAGGGCCGACATCCTCGACCGCGCCCTCATGCGCGCAGGCAGGTTCGACCGCCAGATTTACGTGGAACTCCCCGACCTTGAAGGCAGAAAAGAAATATTCGAGGTGCATATGCGCCCCTTGAAACTCGATAAAGACGTTGAAAAAGACTTTCTTGCAAAACAGACGCCCGGATTTTCGGGTGCCGACATCGCCAATGTATGTAACGAAGCCGCACTTATTGCTGCGCGACATGGTCACGATGCCATCATCAAGCAGGATTTTCTGGATGCCATCGACCGCATTGTTGGCGGGCTTGAAAAGAAAAACAAGATCATTTCGCCTTCTGAGAAGAAGGTCATTGCTTACCATGAAGCCGGTCATGCCACCGTCAGTTGGCTGCTCGAGCATGCACATCCTTTGGTCAAGGTAACCATTGTTCCCAGGGGAAAATCGCTTGGCGCAGCCTGGTATTTGCCCGATGAGCGACAGATAACCACCACCGAGCAGCTGTTCGATGAGATGGTTGCTGCTTTGGGTGGCCGTGCTGCCGAAGAGGTCGTATTTGGAAGGATTTCAACCGGTGCGCTGAACGACCTCGAGAAGGTGACCAAACAGGCCTATGCCATGGTGACCTATTACGGGCTCAGCAAGAAAATCGGGAATGTAAGTTTTTACGACTCTACCGGACAGCAGGAATACGCCTTTAACAAGCCTTTCAGTGAAAAAACCTCTGAAGTCATCGACAAGGAAATCTCTGATATGGTTGAGATGGCTTACCAAAAAGCGATTTCGCTGCTTAGGGAACATACCGAAGGCCTTGCTGTGCTGGCTGAGAAACTGCTTGAAAAAGAAGTCATTTTCGGTGAAGACCTTGAGAAAATCTTTGGCAAAAGGCCATGGGTGATAGAGGAAAAGATCATTGCAAAAAAGATTGAGTCAGGCATTGATACAACCTTCGCATCCACGACAACAACTATGCTGGATGAAGGATCAGCCAGAGAACCTAAGCCGGATGAACCTGCTGAAGGATAATTTTTAACCCCTGATAAGGATGAAAGAAAGTACACCCCGCGAACAAATTCTCACTAAAATCAGGAATGCACTGATGGAGAAAAGTCAAATGCCTTATCCTGATATTGACATGAACGCTGAGGTATTTAACCGCCAGGATATGTCTGATGGCATTGAAGTCATTTTCGCTCAGGAGCTGATCGCTGCAGGCGGTCAGTTTATTTACAGTGAAAATGAGGGAAGTTTTCTTGAATTCCTTCGCGACCTGATCGGGCAACATGAATGGCCGGCAATTTGGTGCCTTAGCGGACGCCTTGCCAACCTGCTCCAGGCGGGTAATATCCCGTTTACAACTGAGCCTGAACACGATCCGGTTGTGGGATTGACCACCTGCGAAAAACTCATTGCACGCACCGGCAGCATCATGGTATCCTCGACCGATACAACAAGCCGCAAGTCGTATGCCTTTCCCGATATTCACCTTGTGGTCGCCTACTCTTCACAGGTGGTGCTTTCGCTTAAAGATGCTTTTAACAGCCTGAAAATCAAATATACAAACGAATTACCATCGCAAATCACTGTGATCACAGGTCCCAGCAGAACTGCTGATATCGAAAAGACCCTTGTGATGGGTGCCCATGGGCCGCGCGAATTGTATGTGTTTATGATTGACGACTTATAGCCGCCGATCTCCCTTGCAAACCTGATTTTTTATTATGTTTGCATGCGGAATTCGCGAACGGGAAATGGCATTTTTTATTTAAAAAGCTGATTGATTGATGCTTATTGCTTTTTTGCCTTTATGAACCTAAGACGCATAAAGGCAAAGTGAGGCTGGCAGCACAATAATTTCCTCACGCTTAGTTCGCAAAGCAAAAGACTAAGGAACTAACCGTCGGATTGGCATGAATAATTTTATCAGCAGAACCTTATCAGGCATTGTTTTTGTCGTGCTCATATTAGGTTCGCTACTGATCTCCCCACTTGTTTTTGCCTTGCTTATGCTGGTTGTTAACCTGCTCGGTGTGGCCGAAATCATCCGACTCACTGCAGGACCCAAACCCAATAAGGCCTTGCTTCGGACCGGACAATTGCTTTCGGTTTTGTTCTATTCATTGATCGCCTGTGTAGCCCTTGACTATTTGCCTTTCATTACTTTGCTTCCAGCCGTAGGCATCATGTTATTGCCCTTCGTTTTTGCCTTGTTCTCAAAAACGAACAGCTTCGGCCAGACAGCCGCGACGCTCTGGTCTTCCATGTTGCTTGTTGCTTTGCCTTCAGCCACGCTTACACTGTTTTTCAATGAATCCTTGTTTGGCGAAAAGGCCGGACCTATACTCGTATTCATTTTGCTGATCATGATTTGGATAAACGATATTTTCGCCTACCTGTTTGGCATCTGGCTTGGCAAGCACAGGCTTTTTGAGCGAATATCACCAAAGAAAAGCTGGGAAGGCAGCATTGGTGGGATCTTTATGACTCTAATGCTCACAACGGCATTTTATTATCTTACCCAGTTTATGCCGCTGCTGGTATTGCTCGGAATGGCATTGCTGGTTGTTGTAACAGCGGTTATCGGTGACCTGATCGAGTCGATGTTGAAGCGTCAGGCCGGGGTGAAGGACTCCGGCACCTTGATTCCAGGTCATGGCGGCATACTCGACCGTTTCGATGCAACATTTTTTGCTGCACCATTCGTGTTTATTTATCTATTAATCATATTATCGGTATGAGGCTACATAGCGAAGGTTACAGGATAATCCTGAGTGTATTCATCTTTTCTGCTTTGCTTGCAGCATTGTTTCACTGGCTGTTTTCAGGGTTCCCGATTATTGCCATATTGTTGTATTGCGGCCTTGCTTTGCTCGACATCTGGACCATCAGCTTTTTCCGTGTTCCAAAGCGTAAGATGCTAACCAATGATGAGCTCATCCTTTCCTCTGCCGATGGAAAAGTAGTAGCCATTGAAGAAGTTGAAGAAACAGAGTATTTCAAGGACACCCGCATACAGGTTTCGGTGTTTATGTCGCCCCTGAATGTGCATGTGAACTGGTATCCAATCATGGGAAAAGTGCTGTATACCAAATACCATCCTGGAAAGTTTCTGGTGGCCTTTCACCCGAAATCATCCACTGAAAACGAACGGACCAGCATCGTTGTTGGTCATGCCAATGGCAAGGCTGTACTGATCAGACAGATCGCCGGTTTTATGGCCAGGCGCATCATTTACTATGCCAGAGAAGGCCAGCAGGCCAAACAATGTGACGAATTCGGCATTATCCGTTTCGGTTCCCGCGTCGATTTTCTGTTGCCAGCTGATGTCGAAATCCTGGTCAGGATCGGTGATAAGGTCAAAGGAAGCCAGACGCCAATTGCACGTTTTAACAGAGGACACTAAAACAGGCGCATCAGGGCATCAAGAGAGGAAATTTCGTAGGTGACATTGTTGTTGTGAACGCGTCCATTGGGATTGAAAAACACCTGGTCGATGCCCACCTGGCGGGCACCTTCAATGTCTACTTCGAGGTCGTCGCCAACCATGATGCTGTCACTTGCCTGTGCCGAGGCTTTACCAAGGGCATAGGCAAATATGCCCGGGTCAGGCTTTTTCACGCCGGCTTCCTCCGATGTTGTTACCGAAATGAAATAAGGTCCCAGGCCTGATGTTTCGAGTTTAACCCACTGCACCTCTTCAAACCCATTGGTGATCAAGTGAATAAAATATTTCTTACCCAAATAGGCCAAAACCTCTTTGGCATGCGGAAACAGACGTACATTGCGCGGTGAGCAGTAGATGTAGTCGTCTGACATTTTTTGGACAAGTCCGGGATCATCAATGCCAAATGTAGCCAGCGTGCGCTCGAAACGGAGTCCGCGCAACAGTTCTTTCGCAATTTCACCATTGCGGTAAAGGTCCCACAAGTGATCGTTGTGTCCGTTGAACACATCCACAAAAAGGTCGAGGGTGGCGATGCCACGCTGATCGAGCATATAGCGTGTATAAATATCTTCAAAAGTCTGGCGGGCACTGCTATCGAAATCCCAGAGCGTACGGTCAAGATCGAAGAAGATGTGCTTGTATGATTTTCTGGTCATGGAGCAAATTTGCAGCAAAGATAGCCATTTTAGCCCTTTGTGTTCAGCTGATGATGGCTGATCTGCTGACGCAGCCATTCAAACAAACAGACCGCAGCAGCATGTGTTACGTTTAGCGAACAGGTGGGCCCTGGCACAGGAATATATACGGTTTGGTCACATTGGTCAAGCACGGCCTGCCGGATGCCAGCACGCTCATTGCCAACAACGATGGCCATTTTTTCAGGCAGGACTGTTTGATAGAGGTTGGTAGCCTTTACACTTGTTTCGAGGGCTACCAGGGTATAATTTGCTGGTACAAGCTGCCTGATGTTATCCGGCTGCACAAACCTCCAGGCAAGGTTATCGAAGCTACTGGCAGCCGCCCGCCGCAGCTTCGAATGCTTTTTATTTTCTTCACCGAGAAAATACAGCGCCGAAGCCCCGATATTGTCCGACAAACGGATGAGTGCCCCCATGTTTTCGGGTGTGAGCAATGAATCAGCGATGACAATCGGGTGAGGCAGGATATCACTCCACTGGCTTATTCCCAATGAGGCAAAAAGTATGTTTGATTTTACGTACATATTCTGACTGGATTGAGCTGGAAGCAAAGAGGCTGACCAACATGGCCAGCCTCTTGTGATTGCTTGCTTCAAAAAAGCTTATTGAACCATCACCTTGTGTGTGGTGACGCCGTTGGCTGTTTCGATTTTTACAAAATAAACGCCTGCATCAAAACCAGTGGTGCTGATCGAGGCTTCTTTTGAATTAAAGGTGTTGTTGTAAACAACCTGTCCGATATTGTTGCTGACAGTAACCTGCTGAATGGTGGCATTACCCCTGAGGTTAATCATGCTGGTGGCCGGATTAGGATAAGAAACAACATAGGTTTTTTCGCCTAATTCGTTGATGCCAACCAAAACGGTTACCAGTACATTGATGTTTACTTCTTCGTTGGTAAGGTCATTGCTTCTTACATGCAATTTTCCTTTGTAAACGGTAAGTGGCATGAGCATGGTTGCATCGATACCTATTTCGAGGGAGATGAGTTCACCACCTTCGAGAGCGCCTTCAGTCGGGGTTGTGGACAACCAAACCGGGCCGGCAGTACCGGTAAGCTTGGCGCGGATGTTCCAGTTGAAGTCAAGGTCTGGGTTTCCTGAAAGGTGGCTCCAACCTGGTCCTGTCGAAATCCAGTCGCCATCGGCAACGTGTGGACCTGCGTCAACACCTGCAGGGAAAATACCAGCTGGCTGATCCATCCAGTAACCTACCCAAATGTCAGAACCGTCAATATAAACGGGAGTGTTGAGGGTAATGGTATTCCATGAAGCAGGAATAGGAGTGAAATCCTGTTCGTAGAGCAGGGCCCCGGCACCAGGAACATTTGGTGAACCCATGCCGTACACCTGAAGTTTATGACCATCTGCAGGTTCGTTGATAAATACATCAACCTGACTCAGCATCATGCCATTGTATTGTTCAACCATAGAAGCGGGGAAGCGGGCTGCTACCCTCCACTGATTTGCATTGGTCAAACCGATAGCACTGTTGTTGTCGCCGTCATAATTGAGGGTTACATCGCGATCGCTTGGGTTTGTAGCTGAAGGAACAGCATTTGGATCGAGCTGAGCCTGTTCGTTGCCTCTTCCACTTGATAAAGCAGGAGTTTTAACCGAAGCAAGCGGAGCTGTAGGTTCATCATAAGTAACAATCACATTGTACTCAAGTGTACCTTCACCTACGTTTGACATATCGCGGTTACGTGTGGTTGTTGTTCCTTCTTCAATGGTGGCAATAATCGGTGATGTACCAATTTCGATTTTTGGTTCGGTGGTTCCCTGAACAAGGATAATATATTCAATATCATCAAAGAAATAGGTAGCTGTTTCACCTGTTGGCGCACCGGCATAAAGGTTAACACCGCCAAGCTGTTTTGTTCCGGGATCGCCCTGTGCCTGAAGGCTGTACTGCCATTCGTAGATCAAAGCACCGTCAATATACACTTCAGCCCAGTCATTGTCGAGGTCGATGATGTTTTCCACATGGAACCAGGTGTCTTTAGGATAAGTGAATGTTGCAGCGTTTTCGCCACCGGCATGCATATAGCCATCGCCAGTTACAGCAAAATATACTTCAAATGCCCATTCCACGCCGGGCGATTCAAAATGCTGGAAGTTATAGTATCCGCCAAAGTTGCTGGGTACATAATAGTTGAAATTAACCTGATATTTACCGGTAGTTTTGTTGCCGAGTTTCAGTACCAGGTCGGTAACGCCCAGATCTTTAACTGAATTAACAGGTGAACTGGCTTGTTCGGTAACGATGTGTGCATCTTCGGCTGTGCCGGGAGCATTCGACCATGTTGTCCAGAAATCAGGGTTTGAAAGGGCAAGGAAATCGCCATCATTGTAACCTTCGAAATCATCATGGTATACATACAAAACACCACCTTCAGTATTGACAACAACATCGTCAACCATGAAAATAAATGCATCGTTCGATACACACTGAATGCCGATATACACATTCTGACCATTGTATTCGTTCAGGTCGAAAGTAACTTCTGTCCAGGCGTCAGCAGGAGCTTCCATATAGGTTGCACCACTGATAATGGTAAAACTGGCTGGGTCAGTGTCGGTTGTTGAAACACCCACTTTATACCTTTCAAGGCCATACTGAGCGGTATATGATTTCACCCAGAATGTGAGCGATGAGTTTGTTCCAAGCGGAGTGAGCGGAGTGATGAGCCAGTCGTTATTCGGTGGTGTAGTTGACGCAAAGCAAGCAGCGTATTTGTCGCCTGTGTGTGCCTGAATATCCGGGTCATCCATTGGAGGTGTAGTCATCGATGGGTTAAATACGATGTACGCCATCGGGGAACCTGAGTTAAGAAAATCGACATCGGTGATGCCATAGGTGGGTGATCCATCCACATCAACGGTTGTCCATGGACTCATGTTCAAGGTGAAATCAGTAAAATCCTCAAATCCCTGGTCAATGTTGTTAACAGTGTAGTTAACAGGCATTGCAGGCATTTTTACCATTTGTCCTGACGGGGTAGTCCGCTCGCTGGCCGTAACACGCTTAGTGTACTGAGCCTGAGCTACTGTCACAACAAACAGCAACGCTAATAACACAGAAGTAAACTTTTTCATGGATAATAAATTTAATTAATAATTAGAATTCAGTTGTACAAAGATAAAATAATGGGAAAACAACAGCAAATATTATAAAATAATCTCATTAAAACAAGTCCCTACTCAGCAATGATGGTATTTTCCCTGCCAGGTGTCCTGTAGTTCCATTTCCTGTTCGATCATCCGAACCAGGTTATCATAGCGCAAAGGCCCCCATGAAGGCGATACCAGAAATCGCGGTGGCACTTCGCCGGCAAACCTTTCGATGACAATATCCGGATTAAGTTGTTCGGTATAGGAAACAACAAACCGGATATATTCGTCCAGGCTGAATAAACTGAATTCGCCCGGATTTTTCAGGTATTCCGTTCCCATAACCGTGTTGTTGAAGAGTTGCAACTGGTGAAACTTGATTGTTGTCAGCGGCAATGCAGAGATGATGCTGGCCGAGTCTAGCATTTGTTTCCTGGTTTCGCCCGGGAGTCCAAAAATCAGGTGTGCTCCGCAGGGTATGCCGGCCACGGCAGCTAAATTGATTGCATTTTTTGAAGCCGCAAAGTCGTGCCCGCGGTTGACCCGTTTAAGGCTACTGTCGTAAACACTTTCGACACCGAATTCGAGGATGACATAGGTGTACTCACGCAGTGTCTGAAGATAAGCAATCAGCTCAGCATCAACCAGGTCAGGTCTCGTTCCGATAACCAACCCGATTACACCTTCACATTCTAAGGCTTCCCTGTACAATGTTTTCAGCTCAGCAAGCGGCTTGTAGGTGTTAGAATAGGCCTGAAAATAGACCAGGTATTGTTTCGCGCGGCGATACCGTTTCCGGTGAAACTCAATTCCTTCAATAACCTGCTGTCGGATGGGCTTCTGAGGCAGGCAATAGGATGGGTTGAAGGCATCGTTACTGCAAAAGGTACAACCGCCTGTGCCAATCGTCCCGTCCCTGTTTGGGCAGGTAAAGCCGGCATCAACGCTTATTTTTTGCACGCGTGCACCAAACATTTGCCTGAAATGTTCAGCATAGCTGTTAAAGCGCCGGCTGTGCCCCCAGCGATAGGTGTTCTGGTCTGTCATTCAACTGCGAAATTAACCCAAATTAATCAGTAGGAGGCTTGAAAAGCCGAACTATCTGATTTAGTTGAGGTAATCCCGACATAAAGTTTGTTTGAAGTTTGCACTGGCAAACTGAATTACAAACTTTTAGGCGATTACGCATTCCCAATGCGTAATTAGGGATTAAGCAATTGTCCTGTATACTAACCTTTTGGCGGAAAACGTGGATATCACTTTTGCTGTAGATAATGACTTTCAAAAAAAAAGCCCGCCATAACCGGCGGGCTTCATTAAGCTGTTCGAAACCTGCTATTTGGTAGCATTTTCGAGTCGTTTCATGATGGAGAAGATAAATGCAGCAGAAAGCACGCAGCAGACAATAAATATCGCCCAGAGCTGCCACAAATCAAGTTTTCCCCAGAATTCGCTTCCGATAAACAGGAATTTGTTCCCAACGGCAGTGGCCAGAAGCCATCCACCCTGCATCAAACCCTGGAAACGTGTAGGTGCTACTTTAGATACAAAAGAAAGACCCATTGGACTGAGGAATAACTCAGCGATGGTAAGCACGAGGTAGCTACTGATGAGCCAGTATGGCATTACGCGCGAACTGTCAGGAACGGGTTTGTAGGCCAACTTACCGGCTTCGTCAACAAACTGCAATTCATGAGGCGAAACAAGGTTCAGCGAAGCAACAAGCACCAGTACAAAACCGATGGCAGCGATGATCATCCCGATACCAATTTTCTTTGGTGTTGAAGGCTCCAGGTTCTTCTTGTTCAACCAGGCAAATACGCCCATTACAGGGAAGGTCAATGCAACAATAAATAATGGGTTAAATGACTGAAAAACTTCAGGAGCAATCGGGTTCATCGCATTGCTCTGTGAAACGAAATAATAGGTCAGGTAGCCAAACACAATCAGCATTCCCGCGCCAATCAGCTTTGTATTGTTTTTCTTTTTCATCAGCACGATGAAGAAACCGGCAACCGCGGCAAGGAACGCCAAAATCGATTCGAGGTTAAAAAAGATATTGGTGAATGGCCCGACTTCCTTCACCGTATAGTCACGGGCAAAGAAAGTAAGTGTAAGTCCGTTTTGGTGGAACGACATCCAGAAGAATATTACCACAATAAACACCAGGATGAGCGACATAACCCTTGGTTTTTCTTCAGCAGTGGAGAACATGAAAATCATGGCCACAAAGCCCAGGAAGAGTCCGACAACGAGTCCGAGCTTGTAATCATTCCAGATGAAGTGGAAAATGAGGGTGGTTACCACAAGGATTCCGGCACCGATAACAATGTTCATCATGTTGGAGCCCAATTTTGGTTTGTCAGCCTTGGTATCGGCAACTGCTGCTTTCTCTTTATTCGGCAGGTATTTATTGAACACTATGTACACGATCATCGAAATGATCATCGAGCCGGCTGCGATCGAAAATGCATAATTGTATCCTTTCGAGAATGCATCGATATAGTTTTGTGCAAAAACCGACAGGTTGTCGATGGCAGCTCCTGAAATATTCACCCGTTGTGCAAGGGCGGCAAACCCATCAACATCGGCCAGTTCACCTTTCAGGTAGGCATGGCAGAGGGCAGGCATGCTACCGTCGTGCAATAGTCCCTGGGTTTTCAGAAACCAGTTTCTGACCCCGGTGGCAACAAATGGTGCAAAAAACGCGCCGATATTGATCCCCATATAGAAAATCATAAAGGCGGAGTCGCGCACCTTTGAATATTGCGGATCATCGTACATCTGACCGACCACAGCCTGAAGGTTGCCTTTAAACAAGCCGTTTCCAAGGGCAATGGTAAACAGACCAATCAATGTGATGGTCAGGGTATTTCCGGGAATCCCCATGATGACATAACCCGAAAACATAATGATAATCCCGGCGAGGATAACCAGTTTGTACTTTTTGGTCCAGTCGGCCAGAATCCCACCAACAAGTGCCAGGGCATAAATCCCAAAATAAAACCAGCTGTAATAGCCACCTGCTTCACTTTCTGTAAGCCCGTATTTGGCCTGTAAAAACAGCACCAGAATGGCCATCATGGTGTAAAAACCGAAGCGTTCACCCATATTGGAGAAAAACGCCACCAATAATCCTTTTGGATGTCCTTTAAGCATAATAATTAAGGTGTTAGTTATGTGTGTATTTAATCAAAATATGTAACGATTGAACCATACAGCTCACAAATATAGACAAAAAAGCATGAGAACCAAGTCAAAAAACAAGGGGACTGCCTTTCTTTTTCGCAGGTGGACTCAGGAGGCTTTAAACCCAGTCATTTCTGATCAATCAGGTGTATATTTGTACGCCAGGTATTTTTTTGTGCACACCCTGTAATGTTTGTAATGCTCAATCGTCTTGCTCTTGAAATGACTGCGGAAGAATTTAAACATAGCATCCTTGTTTTTAAGCAAAAGTTGTATCGCCTCGGCCTTAGGTTGCTGAACGACGAAGAGGAGGCGGCAGATGTGGTGCAGGATGTGTTTGTTAAACTTTGGAATATGCGTGAACAACTCATCCAATACAGAAGCGTTGAAGCTTTGGCAATGACGATGACGCGGAATGTGTGCCTCGACAGGCTGAAAACCCCGCATCGCATGGTCCGGTTGGGTCATCAAAGCGACCTGCAACAAGAAGCATCCAACCCTGAGTTGGCTTATGAGCTAGGTGAAACAACCGCAATCATTGCTGACTCCATACGATTATTGCCTCAGCAGCAGCAACTTGTCATGCACCTGAGGGATGTTGAACATTTTGAATTCGAAGAGATTGCGTCCATCACTGGCATGAACCTCAATCACATCAGGGTAAACCTGTCAAGGGCAAGAAAAGCAGTGCGGGAACGGTTAGTAAAACACCATAATTATGCATATCAGGGAAATTGAACGGCTGCTGGAGAAATTTTACAACGGAGAAACCAGCCTGCAGGAAGAAGCATTGTTGCGTGAGTGGTTCGCTTCGGCTGAAATACCTTCACACCTGGCTTCGCTGAAAGCACAGTTCGCGCCGGATTTGGTAAAGTCCAAGGCTGAACTTCCTGACGAAGCATTCGATGAGGCATTTTTCCAGCTGATCGACCAGCACGAAAAAACCCATAAGGCCTACAGTTTAAGGAAAATGATCTATGCTGGTTTGGGCCTGGCTGCTTCACTGGCCATTATGCTGAGCATTTACCTGGAGTTCAAACCGCGCACCATCGAAGACACCTTTAATGATCCTGCCCTGGCCTATGAGGAAGTGCAACGGGCCATGCTTTTTGTATCGTCAAAGCTCAATAAAGGCATGGAGCCCGTAAGACAGGGAACAGCCAGCTTCAATGCAGGCATGGAAAAAGCCTCCGATTTCAATAAAATGAGCCTCATCAAAAACTACTTTAAAATTGAATAAACCCAAATTGATCACCATTAAAAATCCATAATCATGAAAATGAATCAATTCAAAACAGCCCTGGTCATCATGCTTTTCGTTCCATTGTTCAGTCTTGGTCAATCAAGCCCAATGGACAAGCTATTTGATAAATATGCAGGAAAAGACGGCTTCACCTCTGTCAATATTTCATCAGAGATGTTCAAACTCGCTGCCGGCATGAGTGCAGCAGGCGATAGTGTGAAAACAAAAGAACTGAACGAGATCGTCAGTCAGCTCACCGGCATGAAAATTCTGGTGTATACGCCTGGTGAAGCCACCGGAACAAAGGTGGATTTCCTCAAGGAAATTGAAAAAAACATGCCCCTTAAAGACTATTCCGAACTCATGACCGTCATGGAAAAAGAAAGCAAGGTGAGGTTTCTGACCAAATCGGGCAGCAACAATAAAATTACCGAGATGCTGATGATCGCCAACGATGGCAAGGAAACCGTGTTGATGAGTTTTACAGGACTTATCGACCTGGAGACCATCGGAAAACTATCCAAATCAATGAATATGAAAGGGATGGATTCACTGGAAGCCCTCGACAAGAAAAAGTAATGCTTTCTCACTCCTTAAAATCCGGTTTAGCCGGATTTTTTTTTGCCCTTTGCCACCAGCTTCTCTTTAATTCATGATGCAAATTGATCCCACCATGCACATCCGTCAGTCGATTTTCACATCAATTGATGCACTGTTTAATAAAAAAACACACCTACTCTACTGGCTGACATCACTTTTTCATCCGTAATCATCTGATTGAATATCATATAGATTGTTCATAAATATTTATTTTCATTATTTAGGTTATTCAGTACTTAAATTCATATATTTGCTTCATCAAAATCAACCCTAACTAAAATGAACAGAAAAAATCACTTTTTCGCCATTGCAGGATTGAGCCTACTTCTGCTTTCCTGCCAGCAAAATGCTTCCAATAACCAGAATAGTGAGACTGCAGCACAACAACCAAATACGACCAAAGGCCAGTCGATGGTCAGTGACGATGTTTCGGCAAAAAACATCCTGCAGGTTGCCATGGGATCAGCGGCGCACACCACACTTGTTGCCGGGGTTAAAGCCACCGGACTTGAGGATGTGTTGTCGAACAATGGCCCCCTGACGGTATTTGCCCCATCCAATGCCGCCTTCGACAAACTCCCTGCAGGGACACTCGAAAACCTGTTGAAGCCCGAAAACCTGCCCTCGCTTAAGCGCATCATTACTTTTCATGCAGCGCCCGGAACGTATAAAGGCGATTTACTGAAAAACGGCATGAAGTTATTTATGGCCACAGGCGACTATGTCACTGTTGAGCGCGAAGGCGATGTGATAAAAGTAAACGGATCGCCAATCCTTGCCACCATTGTGGCAAGCAATGGTGTGATCCATGTTGTTGACGACGTATTTCTGCCAAAGGAACAATAACTCTAAAATCAGTATCAATACAAAAATTGTCCAAATCATGAAAATAAACCATTTTATCCCGGGACTTTTACTGCTTTTCGCTGTTGGTTGCAGCTCCGGAAATCAGCCGGCAACCGAATCGAAGAAGGAAACGCCAAAGGCAGAAACAGCCGCATCAACCGATCCGATGCAAAATAAAGGCATTGGCCCGGTGAAGCACGTAGAACTCGGTGCCACGATTGACCAGCAACTAGCTGCCCAGGGGCAAGCCATTTACGACATCAAATGCAAGGCCTGCCACAAACCCAACGAACGCTTTATCGGACCAGCCCAAAAAGGCGTTCTCGATCGCAGAACACCGGAATGGGTCATGAATATGATCATGAATCCTGAAGTCATGGTCAAAGAAGACCCCATTGCCAAAGCCCTCTTGCTCGAATACAATATGGCACCCATGGCCAATCAGGGCATAAGCGAAGCCGAGGCGCGCGCCTTGGTCGAATATTTCAGAACCTTATAACCAACACTAATTGCATATGAAAAACCTGAAAAAAATCAAAGACAGGCTGACCATTATTGTCGCCTTTTTACTCCTTGCCGGTCTGGCTTCATGTGGTCAGCAAGCCAAGGATTCGGAAAAGTTCCGTAAAGGAGCACTGGGGAGCGATGCCGCATCGAAGGTATATGTTGCACCAGGTGAATATGACGAGTTTTACGCCTTCGTTTCGGGCGGTTTCAGCGGCCAGCTATCAGTATACGGACTGCCATCGGGCCGCTTATTTAAGGTGATCCCGGTTTTCTCGGTTGATGCCGAGAAAAGTTATGGTTTCAATGAGGAAACAAAACCCTTGCTGGAGACCTCCTACGGATTTCAGCCCTGGGACGACTCGCATCACCCTGAATTATCGCAAACGGCAGGCAGCACCGACGGACGCTGGTGTTTCATCAATGGAAACAACACCCCACGTGTAGCCCGCATCGATCTCTCTACCTTCGAAACAGCCGAAATCATCGAAATACCCAACAGTGGTGGCAATCACTCCTCACCCTTTACCACTGAAAACACAGAATATGTCGTTGCCGGAACACGTTTCGGTGTGCCTTACCCTCAGCAGGATGTTTCGATCAGTGCCTACGCCGACAAATTTAAAGGGGTGCTCACCTTTATTAAGGTTGACCCACAAACCGGCTTGATGAGTATTGCATTCCAGGTGTTGCTTCCTGCTTTTGACTATGACCTTGCCCACTCGGGGAAAGGTGCTTCACATGGCTGGACATTTTTCTCTTCATACAATTCCGAAAAAGCACATTCACTGCTTGAGGTAGGTGCTTCGCAAAACGACAAGGACTTTATTGCTGCCATCAACTGGAAAAAAGCAGAAGAATACATTGCTCAGGGCAAAGGCCGCGATGTACCCGCAAACTACAGGCACAATGTGTATGACGAAGCAACCCAGTCAGCCACTTCGAATAAAATGACCACTGTGAAGGTGCTGATTCCCGAGGAATGCCCCGGACTGGTGTATTTTCTGCCTACCCCAAAATCGCCCCACGGTGTGGATGTTGACAACACTGGCGAATACATTGTTGGCAACGGCAAACTCTCCGCCGACCTGACCGTGCATTCCTTTTCAAAAATGATTGATGCAATAGAAAATAAGGATTTTGACACCATCATCGAAAGCATCCCCGTGTTAAGTTACCAGCACACCCTTGCCGGCACGGTGAAAGCAGCAGGTCTGGGTCCATTGCATACCGAGTTTGACGGTAAAGGAAATGCCTACACCACATTTTTTATCTCTTCAGAAGTGGTCAAATGGAAAGTGGGCACCTGGGAAGTACTTGACAGGGCACCAACTTATTACTCAGTTGGTCACCTGATGATCCCTGGTGGCGACAGCAAAAACCCACAAGGGAAATACCTCCTGGCAATGAACAAGATTACCAAAGACCGTTACCTCCCTACAGGTCCCGAGCTCACGCAATCGGCTCAGCTGTATGATATTTCGGGCGACAAAATGGAGTTATTGCTCGATTTTCCGACCATTGGCGAGCCTCATTATGCACAGGGAATTTCGGCTGACCGCATTGTGCCCAGGTCGAAAAAGATTTACAAACTCGAAGAAAACCAACATCCGCATGCTTCAAAGAATGAAGATGCAACCAAGGTTGTCAGGGAAGGCAATGAGGTTCACGTGTATATGACCATGATACGTAGTCACTTTTCACCCGACAACATCGAAGGAATCAAGGTGGGCGACAAGGTGTTTTTCCACGTAACCAACCTGGAACAGGATTATGACGTGCCGCACGGATTTGCTGTAATGGGATTTGAAAATGCCGAAATGCTGATCATGCCCGGTCAAACAGAAACAGTTACCTGGACGCCTTCAAAAGCTGGCGTTTACCCATTCTATTGTACCGATTTCTGCTCGGCTTTGCACCAGGAAATGCAGGGTTATATCAGGGTGTCAGCAGCCAATGCAAACACCGCTTTAACATGGTCGCTCGGTAAATAATTGCATGCTAAGTGCTGCATTGTCAGCATACAAATAATCACCCGATGATGTCTTCAGCGATTTCCGGGAGTATGATCGGGTGATTATTTGTTTCTTCTACCTGCGATGACAGCATTTTCAAAACTTCCTCCATTATGGAGTCCGACGCTCAATAAAATCGAACAATATGAAAAAATATGCAAGTGCACTCATGGTATTTGCGGTGCTTTCGATGGGTCTGCTTTTTGTTCTCCCCATGTGGAAAATCACCTTGCTCGCCCCCCAATATCCTACTGGTATTTCAATTAACATCTGGATCAACGACATCAGCGGCGACATTTCCAATTTCAACATCATGAACCATTATGTGGGCATGAGAAAAATTACAACGGATGGGTTTCCCGAACTGGCATATATGCAGTATATCCTCATCGGGATGATCATACTCGGACTGGTTACGGGCATTTTCGGCAAAAAGAAACATTACTGGATGTGGGTCTTTCTGATGGTTTTCCTGGGTATTATCGGTTTGTACGATTTTTATCGCTGGGAATACAATTACGGCCATAACCTCGATCCCTTTGCAGCAATAAAGGTACCTGGCATGGCCTACCAGCCCCCGTTTTTCGGGCGCAAAGAGCTGCTTAATTTTATCGCCTATTCATACCCGGCAGTTGGCGGCTATTTCGTTGGCATTTCTATTTTCATTGCTGCATTGGCCGCATATTTTAAACATCCTGAACAAGCATAGCAATGGCGCTGTTATTACCAAATATGAATCACATGAAAATACTTTTTGCACTCATTTTGGCAACCATGATGATGGGTTGTTCGAGCGTTGTGGATCCCATTGAATATGGTTCCGACGAATGTCATTACTGCTCGATGACAATTGTTGAGAAACAATACGCTTCGGCGCTTGTGACCGATAAAGGCAAAACCCGGAAATTTGACGCTGTCGAATGCCTGGTCAATTTCATCCATGAAAATCCGGAAATTACAGCCAATAATTTATATGTCAATGTTTTTGATGCACCTGGCAAACTCGTCGATGCCACCTCATGCAGTTATCTGATTTCACCCATGCTGCCAAGTCCCATGGGAGCAAATCTCACTGCATTCAGCAATATGGAGCAGGCGAACGCAATGTTGCAAAAGGCGCCAGGCAAGCTTTACAGCTGGAGTGAGTTGCTTGCCCTGGAAAAACCTTAGATTAGCCCGGCAAATCCTTTCATTTTGATTTATGATCAGGAATATATTATTCATCGTATGCATCATAACGGGACTCAACTCTATGGCATCTACGATTCTGGTGGGTCCGTCAGCACGGATACATTCGATCCATGAAGCGCTGAAGGCAGCCGTGAATGGTGACACCATTTTGGTTGATGGGGGTGTTTATACCGAAGGAAGCATCCTGATTGATAAGTCCGTCACACTGCTCGGACGCAACAATCCTGTCATCGACGGCCTGGCAAAAAACCTTGAATTGATTACCATTGCTGCCGATTCGGTTACCATCGATGGGTTTACCATACAAAACGGCGGCGTTAGTTTTCTGCGCGATCTGGCCGGAATCAGGGTACAACGCAAATCATTTTTCACCATCAGAAACAACACCCTGCTCAAAACAATGTTTGCCATTTACCTCGAGAAAGCAAGCAATGGAATCATTCAGCAAAATACCATTGTTGGTGAAGCCAGAGACGAAATCTCTTCGGGCAACGGCATTCATGCGTGGTATTGTAAAAACCTGACCATCACAGGAAACACTGTTTATAACCAGCGTGATGGTATATATTTTGAATTTGTCGAAAACAGCAAGGTGAGCCACAACATCAGCAAGGGAAACCTGCGTTATGGCCTTCATTTTATGTTTTCGAACAATGATGATTATGCGGATAACCTGTTTGAAAACAACGGCGCAGGTGTGGCCGTAATGTTTTCGAAACAAATTGGTATGTTCAGAAACACCTTTAAAAAAAACTGGGGCAGCTCGGCCTGCGGGTTGCTGCTGAAAGAAATTTACGATGGCCGTATTGAGCAAAACACCTTCAACAAGAATACCACGGGCATCAAGGTGGATGGTTCAACGCGCATTCAATATCTCCGGAACAATTTCGAAAACAATGGCTGGGCAATCAAATTTGTGGGAGGTTGTTACGACAATGAAATTACCAGCAATAATTTTGTGTCGAACGCCTTCGACCTTGTCATTGAAAGTGCCCGAAACAACAACACCATCGATGGAAATTACTGGAGTGCCTACACAGGTTACGACCTCGACAAAGATGGTGTGGGCGATGTGCCTTTTCGACCGGTGAAACTGTTCAGCTATATCGTTTCACGCTCACCCGAAGCCATGGTGTTGCTGCGCAGCCTGTTTATCGACATCATCGATTATGCTGAAAAAATCAGGCCCATGTTTACACCCGAAAATGTGATCGACCATGCCCCAATGATGCAAAAAATTATTTTCTGAAATGAAAAATGTTATTGAAATACAACAACTTGTCAAATCGTTCGGAAAAACCCGTGTGCTGGAAGGAATCGACCTTAATTTCGAAGCATCCAGGATTTCTGTTGTGCTTGGCCCAAATGGTTCTGGCAAAACAACGATGATAAAGTCGGTATTGGGGATGGTCATTCCCAACAGTGGGTCGATCAAGGTGTTGGGTACCGACATCCAAGGGCAATGGGATTACCGTAAAAACATCAGTTACCTGCCGCAGATAGCCAATTTTCCGCCAAACCTGACAGCGCTGGAATTGGTGAATATGCTTGCTGACCTGCGTGGAGGCAATCAACACACCCGGGAACTCATTGAACGTTTTGGACTGGGGCCTTTTATGCGCATCAGGCTTTCGAACCTGTCGGGCGGGACTAGGCAGAAAGTGAATATCCTGCTTGCCTTTATGAGCGATGCTCCGGTAATTATTTTGGATGAACCCACCAACGGACTTGACCCTGTGGCACTGATCCGCTTAAAATCACTTATCGCCCAAAAGAAAAGTGAGGGTCGGTCATTCCTTATTACTACCCACATCATGCAGCTTGTTGAAGAACTTGCCGACGAAATTGTGTTTTTACTCGAAGGCAAGATTTACTTCAAAGGAACCGTTTCGGAACTAAAGGGGACCTTTAACGAGAACAATATCGAGAAAGCCATTGCCCGTATATTACTCACCAACAATGTAGCCTGATTCCATGTATAAAATCCTCAAATACGCTTTTTACGACCTCATCCGGAGCAAGTGGAGCTATGTTTATTTTGCCTTCTACCTCCTTATCTCAGGCAGTCTGTTGTTTCTGACCGGCGACATATCCAAGGTCATCATCAGCCTGATGAACATCGTTCTTGTATTGGTGCCGCTGATCGCATCCATCTTTGGCGTAATGTATTACTACAACTCGCGGGAGTTTACCGAGCTATTGCTCGCCCAGCCTATACGGCGTTCCAACATCTTCCTTGGCCAGTATTTCGGGCTTTCGGTATCACTTTCGTCAAGTCTGTTTCTTGGCATTGGCATTCCATTTTTGTTCTTCGGCATTTTCAGGTCGGCCGAAATCTGGAATTTTTTCATCCTGATTCTCACAGGTGTTCTGCTAACCTTCATTTTCAGCGCTTTGGCCTTTTTGGTGGCCCTGCAAAACGAAAACAAACTCAAGGGCTTCGGCTTCATGCTGTTCATCTGGTTGTTTCTGGCCATTATCTATGACGGGCTTTTTCTGCTCTCGCTTATCGTTTTCAAGGATTACCCGCTCGAATCCCTATCGATCTCCATGTCGATGTTCAATCCAATCGATCTTTCACGTGTGCTTATCCTGCTCAAACTCGACATCTCTGCCCTGATGGGATATACCGGGGCCGTGTTTAGAAAATTCTTCGGCAACGACAATGGCCTGATCCTCTCCTCACTGGTGTTATTGATGTGGGTCATCATCCCGGTTGCATTCATTGCCAGGGTCTCCAAGCGGAAAGACTTTTAGTTCCCAACCCATTCTCCTTGCTGCTGACAGGAATTTTCGGCAGGAACACATTTTGAAAGCAAGGCTGCTGTGTTCGGTTGCAGGAAGTTGCCACGATACGCAACCTTTTTAACCAAAAGTCCCTTGTTGAATAAGCGGTGAAAGTCCGCACCAAATGCTTGAAACCCATTAATTTTTCCTATTTTTGCGCCCTCAAACAGCAAAAAGATACAAATTAACCCCATGGAAATCAGCAGCAAATACAATCCTGCCTCGACCGAAAACAAGTGGTATAGTCATTGGATAGCGAAAAATTACTTTCATTCGGAACCTGACGAACGCGAGCCTTACACCATTGTTATTCCTCCGCCGAACGTCACAGGCGTATTGCACATGGGGCATATGCTCAACAACACCATCCAGGATGTGCTGATTCGCCGTGCGCGCATGCAGGGAAAAAATGCCTGTTGGGTTCCCGGCACCGACCATGCCTCTATTGCCACCGAAGCCAAGGTTGTCAATAAGTTGAAACAGGAAGGCATTGACAAGGCTTCGATCAGCCGTGATGAGTTTATGAAGCATGCCTGGGAGTGGCGCGAAAAACATGGCGGCATCATCCTCGAGCAGCTGAAAAAGCTTGGCGCATCGTGCGACTGGCAGCGAACCGCCTTCACCATGGACGAAAGCCTTTATGAATCAGTGATCGAGGTGTTTATCGATCTGTACGACAAAGGTCAGATTTATCGCGGCGTGCGTATGGTAAACTGGGACCCCCAGGCGCTCACTGCTGTTTCTGACGAAGAAGTCAACTACAAGGAAGTCCGCTCGAAATTGTACTACATCAGGTATCGGCTTGCTGATGGCACCGGGCACCTGACCATTGCCACTACAAGGCCCGAAACCATCCTTGGTGATACCGCCATTTGCGTTCACCCCGAAGATGAGCGCTATATGCATCTGCACGGAAAAAAAGTACTTGTACCCCTGATTTTGCGCGAAATTCCGGTGATAGCCGATGAATATGTGGACCGTGAATTTGGCACCGGTGCCCTGAAAATCACTCCAGCCCACGACATCAATGACTACACATTGGGCATGAAGCACAAGCTTCCTTCGATAGACATTTTCAATGACAACGGCACCCTCAGCGAAGCTGCACAGCTTTATGTGGGCCAGGATCGGTTCGAAGTAAGGAAACTGATCGTTAAACAGCTTGAGGCTGAAGGACATATTGACAAGATAGAGGATTACACCAATAAGGTGGGCTATTCCGAACGCACCGATGTGGTGATCGAGCCCAAATTGTCGATGCAATGGTTCCTGAAGATGGACGCATTCGCCGAAAAAGCGCTTGACGTTGTTGAGCAGGACGAGGTCAGGTTCCACCCGGCCAAGTTCAAAAATATTTACCGCCACTGGATGGAAAACGTCAAGGACTGGTGCATCTCACGTCAGCTCTGGTGGGGACAACGCATTCCGGTGTATTACCTGCCAAACGGCGAAATGGTGGCTGCACGCAATGCTGCTGAGGCCTTGTCAAAGGCAAACGCACTGCTTCCGGAAATGAATCTTCGCGAAAAAGACCTCAGACAAGATGAGGATGTTGTCGATACCTGGTTTTCGTCATGGCTATGGCCCATTTCGGTTTTCGATGGCATTCGCTATCCCGACAACCGTGAAATAAACTATTATTATCCGACAAACGACCTTGTCACAGCACCCGACATCATCTTTTTCTGGGTTGCCCGGATGATCATGGCCGGCATGTCGTACCGCAAACAGATTCCATTCGGAAACGTTTATTTCACTGGCATTGTGCGTGATAAACTGGGAAGAAAGATGTCAAAAACACTCGGTAATTCACCTGATCCGCTCGATCTGATCGAACAGTTTGGTGCCGACGGCGTGCGCATGGGAATGTTGCTCACCGCTCCAGCCGGAAACGACCTTCCTTTCGATCCATCGCTGTGCGAGCAAGGCAGGAATTTCAGCAATAAAATCTGGAACGCCCTCAGGCTTGTGAAAGGATGGCATGTGGATGAACTGATTCAGCAGCCGGCCACTTCGGCCATTGCCATCGACTGGTTCAAGGCCAGGTTTCAGCAAGCATACACCCTTTCGGATGAGCACTTTGAAAAGTACCGCCTCTCGGATGCCCTTATGGCAACCTATAAGCTGATTTGGGATGATTTTTGCTCATGGTACCTCGAAATGATTAAACCCGGCATGAACCAGCCCATCGACCAGCAAACATACAACCAAACCATCGCGTTTTTCGAAGACCTGATGAAGGTATTGCACCCGTTCATGCCTTTCATCACCGAAGAAATCTGGCACCTGCTCGAAGAACGCAACCAGGGCGACGACATTATTGTGGCTTCACTGCCAGCACAGGAGACATACGACCAACAGGTGCTTGCACAATTCGAGTTTGCCGAGGAAGTCATCAACGGCATCAGGAAGCTCAGGGCCGAGAAAAACATGCCTTACCGTGAACCCATCGAACTGTTGATCAAGAAAGATGTCAACGAAGCAGATACGACCTTTGATGGCATCGCCTCACGCATGTGCAACATCAGCAAGATAAGCTATATCGATCATACCCCTGAAGCTGCTTTCGGTTTTGTAGCCCGTTCAACCGAGTTATTTGTGCCCGTTTCGCAACACATCGACACCGCTGCAGAAATCAGTAAACTCAATGATGAGTTGACCTATACACAGGGATTCCTTGCATCAGTGGCCAAAAAGCTGAACAATGAACGCTTTGTTGCCGGTGCACCACCACAGGTTGTTGAGCTGGAGCGGAAAAAAATGGCTGATGCCGAAGCACGCATCAAGGTGCTCATCGACCAGATCGACAACCTCAGCAAGTTGTGATCTTTTGTTGGGCATGTGCGTTCTTCTTTGTGAGTCGTGCCGTAACTGAACATTTTCTGCGAAGTGTTGGTTTAGCACATTGAAAACTTTACCTATGCGTATCCTGCAATTCCTGGTCTTTTTCAGCATCGTACTGACGGTTTACGGGCTGGTTAACTACTATATTTTCATCCGCGGTCTACACACATTTCCGTCTGGAAACAGTTTGCGCGGCTGGTACATCGCCGGATTCTGGTTTATTGCTTCGGCTTTTATCCTTGGAAGAATTCTTGAGCGTTTTTACCTGTCGCCGGTAACCGATTTTTTCACCTGGATGGGTTCCTTCTGGCTGGCCGCTATGCTCTATCTGTTTTTGGCGGTGGTGTTCATCGACCTGTTACGTGTCATTGATTATTTCGTTCCTTTCCTTGGACAGCTTAAACAGCTTTTGATGATCAGCAAGCCCTACTATCTCAGCATCGCCCTTGCCTCCGGCGTTTTCCTGCTGGTGCTGGGCGGGCACGTGAATGCCATTCTCCCCCGTGTGAAGCAGATACGCCTGGATGTCAGCAAAGAGTTAAGTTCGCGTGAGCAGCTAAGAATGATCATGGTTTCTGATGTTCACCTGGGAACCATTGTCGGCAAGCGAAGAATCAGCCGGATTGTGGATATGATCAATGCCCTGAAACCCGATATTATTCTCATTGCCGGTGATTTGGTCGACGAAGATCTTGCCCCGGTAATCAGACGCGATCTGGGCGCCACCCTGACAAAACTTTATGCACCGCTTGGCGTTTTTGGCGTAACGGGAAATCACGAATACATCGGCGGTGCTCCTCAGGCAGTTGCCTATTTGCAGCATCATGGCATAACCATGTTGAGTGATACCGTCGTTCACTTGTTTGACAAGGTGTTTCTGGGTGGTCGCGAAGACTATGAAAGCAGGCGCTTTGCAGGCAAAACCAGAAAAAATCTCAGTGCGTTTACCCAAAATTTACCTGAAGACCGGTTTCTCATACTAATGGACCACCAGCCCATTGCCATCAACGAGGCAAAAGAGGCCGGGACGGGCTTGTTGCTCAGCGGGCACACCCACGATGGGCAGCTGTGGCCACTGAATTACCTCACCACTGCCATTTTTCAAAATGCTTATGGACTGAAACAATTCGGCGAAATGTATTCGTATGTCTCCAATGGAGTTGGCAGTTGGGGGCCTCCCGTCAGGATTGGCAACAGGCCGGAAATCGTTGAAATCACCCTGCATTTCAGCAAGGATTAAGTTTGAAAATTGCTGTTTGTAGCCTCATTTAGCAGTAATTTATACTGTTCTGAGCCCTCATCTACAAACTAGAATATTATCCGTAGTTGTTTGCATAAGGCTATGGAACGGAAGCTACTGGCAAAGTGGAAAGCTGGTGGTGAGGTGTCAATAGGGTGCTGTGAGGCTGTGAGGCTGTGAGGCTGTGTTGCTGTGTGGCTGTGTGGCTGTGTGGCTGTGTGGCTGTGTGACCGAATGGCCTTCTGAGGGAACTCAAAAATTCAATGATTCAACTTCCGCTCGAAAGGGCTTTTCGCGGATATTCAAGGATTCAACGCTGCTACTGCAACTCCTGTAGCGTGTTGCTTGTAATTCCCCTTGAATTGTTGAATCGTTGAACCGACCGAAGGGAGCTCAGCGTAGCTAATCCCTGAATTACTCCTTCACCACGCGGAGGATGGCTACCGGCTTGTTGTTTTCGCTCAGGCTGATGAGGTAGACTCCCGCGGGGAGGTTTTCGCCGGTGCTGGAACGGCCGTCCCACTGCAGGCTTGTCAACGAAAGGCGGTTGTTGGTCTGTTCCATCAGGCAAGCCACTTCGCGGCCCAGCAGGTTGTGCACCGTGATGCGTACCGATACCCCTGTTTCGAGCTGCGCCGTGATGCTGATTTCATGGGTAAACGGATTGGGCGATGCTGCCATGCGTGTGACGGTTTGTGGCTGCAGCCTGCTCTCGCCGATGCTGACCGGGTTGAACTCGTATGCGCCCATATCCACGCTGCCGCCCCACACACGCGGGTTGCCGGCAAGGTCGGTGGCTGGCAGGCTGATGCCCTCGGGCAGGTCCATGGTGCCTGCATCAATGC